>Ga0185299_10001661_pt1 | contig 40083 bp, 44 predicted proteins | sample PaiPotPPA55metaG_FD_128002 | JGI IMG/M metagenome (GOLD analysis project Ga0185299, IMG submission 128002) | Iron sulfur acid spring bacterial and archeal communities from Banff, Canada, to study Microbial Dark Matter (Phase II) - Paint Pots PPA... ...
AGGGTCTATCGGCCGGCAAGGAGTAAATCGCGAACCGACCCGGATTGAAAGCCGCTTGAGGTCAGGTCAACGCGACCCGAGCTGACAGTGACGCTACCGACGTGAGTGATCCCGAGCATGACGCTCATCGATTCGTAGACTGACGTAATCAGGCGTTATCACAAGCTCGCGCCGTTTCTTCGCCGGACGAACCCGATCACCCCGAAGGGGAGGGAGTATTCTGCCGGCGAGAGACACAACCGCCAAACGATTGACTGTAGCTTTACCGCCGAGCTGAAGTGTGCCTGCCGCGGCTGCAGTAATGCTTTCCACTTGAGAGCTCATGTTTGCCTCCTGCTAAGAATTGTTGGTGCGCTCGCCATCGGTGTCAGATGATTTATGCGCCAGTTCGTTGCAGGAGTATTGAGAGGAGGCAGGAGAATGCCACGTATTGGCCAGAATACGTGGCAACTATTCGGAATTACCAATCAGCGGCAATTACCGGTCATGGTCAGTCAACATATCCATCACATCTGCGTACGACGCATCTTCTGGAATGTTGTGGCTGTACATGATCTTGTGCATGCGCTCTTCCATGCTGGCAGCTTGTTCACGGTTGTTGCTCCGCTTGTAATTCTGCCAACGCGAGAAGTAGCTGCGAAAATCATTCGCATCGGTCCCGGAGAAGCGCGGGATGCGAGGACCACGAGACCTGGCGACTGAGTCCGACGCGATCTCGGAGAATTGCACATTGGGAGGAATTGAATAGCGCCCCATTACATCGCGCATGCGCTTTTCTGTACTGGCGGTTTCGCTGCGATCACCGGATTGTCGGGCCGTTACCCAGCGCGAGTAGTAGCTGTCAAACCGACTCTGATCTTCTGGAGACAAGCGCGTTTGCCCACGGTCGTGAGATTCCTCATAGCCCTGGTTGGAACGCCGGTCATCATCGGAGCGTTGATTCTGCGCGGCAGAAGACAACGGTAAAAGCAGTGCAAGCGTTATTGCGAAAACTGCGAGAAGGTTGTTCATTGTGACTCCTTTTTGTTTCTGATAAGCCAAGTAATAAAGCGTTGGCCTGCCGGTGCGAAGTTCCTTTGAGACTCAAAGGCGACGCGGCTGCATTTCGAATCGAAAAGCAGGACCAGAGATCTACAGAGCGAATGCTGCTAGCCGTGGCTGGCCGCGTTCGCGAAACCAATTGCCTGCGGGGATGGCGGCAGCACCATAACCGGAATTTCGACGGCAACGATTTCATTTCTTATGGCATACATCACTAACTCAACTGTGGAGTGAAGCCCGAGCTTGAGCATGACATTATTGCGATGGCTCTCAGCGGTCTTCACGGTAACGCCGATCAGAGATGCGATTTCGCGTGACGTCTTGCCTTCACTGACGAGCTGCACGACTTCGCGCTCTCGTCCAGACAATCTTGCCGGCAGGGGCAGGGTTGGATTTAAGCGATGAGGCTTGAGATATCCGCGCAAGATAAGGTTAGAAACACGCCCGCTAAAGCTGGACTTGTTCTGCTGCAACTGCTCTATGGCAGCGGTTAGTTCCTCGACTGGGTCAGACTTGAGGACCCATCCGCGCACTCCGGCTTCCAGGCAGTCATGGATGACCTGCTCGGAGTCGACATTGGTAAGGACCAGTATTTTCTGGTCCGGATTTCGTTTCAGAATCTGCCGTGCCGCATCAAGTCCGTTCAGATTTGGCATGCAGATATCCAGGATCAAAAGATCTGGTCTCAGCTGCATGCATTGTTTAATGGCTTCGCGCCCATCGGCAGCTTCTCCGCAGACGCTCCACCCTTGGTGAGACCGGATCAGGGATGACACGCCCATCCGAAATACCGGATGATCTTCAGCTAACAATATGCGAAATGTGCTCATACAGAACCTCCTGGAACGCGGGGGAACTTCTCCAGTACTAAAGTTCCTCAAGTATGGCATTCAGAGTTGCACCCGTCTGCTCACAATTGCTCACAAGGCAATGGGGGATTTTCGCGAGCCGGTGGAAAATTTTCCGCGTTCCATGCCGCGCCCAGAAAAACAATGATGGCGGAAAACTCCATCCAGATCATCAGGCCGAACACCGCAGCGAGGCCGCCATAGATGGGCCCGTAACGCATTTTCCGGACGTAGGCCCCGAATAGAAGATTGACCGCCCACCACACGATCGTTGCCGCAGCCGCTCCGGGGAGAATAGAACGCCACGTGGTCGAGCGGCGCCGTGAAACCCGATAGATCAACGTCAGGACGAGCATCGCTAGAACCATTGCCAGGATAGGAAGTATGATCGTCCAGAAGCCGCGAACCAGCGCTGATGCGCCGAACCCGAGAATCATCCATTCGCGTAATGGCCGGCCAAAGACGCTTAGTGCGACTGCCGCGACCCAAGCTACGATGGACACTGAAAATAAAAGCAGGCCACGAAGTTGCCGCCCGAGGAAGGAATGTCTCTCGCGCTCACCGTAGATAAGATGGATGCCTTCCATGATGAGCTTCATCACTTGTGATCCGGCGAGCAAGGTACCAAGCCAGCCGATAATCACCCAAATCCAGGGATTCACGCCTCGGCGCACGACGAAGTCAGATATAAGTTGCCAAGAGCCAGGCGGCAGAATTGTGGTAAGTCGCGTGGCCAGGTCCTGTCCGTTCTTCGCGCTCAGAGACCTGCTCATCAGGCCGAGTGCGAGCAGAAGGCTGGGAAAGAAAACCAGAAACATATTGAAGGCCACGGCCTGGGAAACCATGCCGCACTGCGGAATGACTCGGGCGGCAGTCCGGACCAGTTTCTTCGGAAACGAATCTAGAGCCATTCTGTCTGCCCGAGATTTACATCGACCTTTGTTGATTGCGAAGTGGATGGCGAACGTACCGATTTGGTGCCGGCAGTAGGTGCTGCTGGAGTAATTCCCGCGGCGGATTTTTCTTGCGGCTTCAAGAAAGCTGCTTTCCACGCTGCCCGTTTTTCGGGCGAGTTCACGGAACGGGAAAAATCGATGATGTAGGTGACTTCGTGCGGACAGTAGATACACGACGTCTTCAACACTTCGCCAGTGGGTTCGTGGTCCACGGTGAATGGAAACGAACGCAAGCATTGCGTGCAAGTCAAAACAACGAAAGGTTTGCCGTTATGGTCTTTACCGTTTCGTGGAATCCACACAGGAGCGTTCTCTCCTTTGTGGTCTGTAGATCCGGACGCGATTAGGTTGGCAATAATTTCCAGGAGGCCGGATGCGCTTTCTTGTCCTTTAGCATAGAAGGCATCGGCTATCACCCCGTTGGGAATTTCACTGGACTCATACGCGCCGCTGGAGGCCACAACCAGAACCTCCGGGAATCGGCGTCGGACCACCGACAGAAGCTCGAAGCCTGACATTTGTGGCATGTTGAGGTCGGAAAGTATCAGGTCGGGGACGGTGTCCTGCAATCGCAGCAAAGCGTCGAAGCCGTCGCTTGCGGTAGAGACCTCGTAGCCTTGATCACTAAGCAATTTGGAGATTGTGAGACGGACAGAGACGTCATCTTCCACGACCAATATTCTTAGTTTTCTTGTAACCGGCATGAAAGTATGCCTTTCCGAAATCGCTGTTGTGCGAGCTCAGCGAATTCTGGCTGGCGTTCGTAGCGTCACTTTTTTCGAGATTTCGCTTCCACAGCGTCGGCGGCGGAAAGTTTGCGGTCCCGATGTGGTTCGGTCCGTAAAGCACCCGAATGCAGTTCGCAGGGTTCGTCGATGGCTGCGGCACACGTTGGACACGGGACTGAGTGGATCTGTTTCCGAGTGAGTTCTCTGGCTTTCACTATCCCATCATGGGACGGTCCAGGGTGAAATAGCTGCTCAATATTGCTCATTTTCAAGGTAGTTAAGCCGGGGCCAGAGGGCGAAGTGGTGGATTGAAATTCTGAGCAAAAGTGACCAGCTTTGGGTCCCAGTTATTTGAGAAGATGTGTGAGAGTGTAATTCCTCAGTGGGGCAAACCTATTGATGCTGTCAACTACGCCCGCCAAAAAAGCGGACAGTTTCGATCCACGGAAATTCCTTGCCACTATCGGCGAGGGCAGGACGGTAGTGTCATTTACCCGCAAACGAATAATTTTCAAGCAGGGCGATGCGGCTGACGCGGTGTTTTATATCCAGGCTGGAAAGGTCAGCCTGAGTGTCGTTTCCAAGAATGGTAAAGAGGCGACACTGGGCATATTGAGTGAAGGAGATTTTTTCGGAGAGGGCAGCCTGGCGGGCCAGCGGTTACGCATGGGCTCAGCCAGCGCCATGACCGATTGCGAAGTCCTGCGCATCGATAAGAAAGCCATGATGCTCGCGCTGCACCGGGAACACGCGTTTTCAGATCTGTTCGTCGCCTATCTGCTAGCGCGGAATATTCGCTACGAAGAGGACTTAGTTGACCAGCTCTTCAATTCAAGCGAAAAGCGCCTGGCGCGGCTTTTGCTTTTGCTGGCACATTTTGGCAAAGAGAGCGCACCGGCGTCCGCCATCCCCAAGATGAGCCAGGAAATTCTGGCGGAGATGATCGGTACCACGCGTTCGCGCGTCAGTTTTTTCATGAACCGCTTCCGGAAACTAGGTTTTATCGATTATGGCGCCGACGGAATGCAGGTCCACAGTTCACTGCTGAATGTGGTTCTTCACGACTAGCTCCCTTCCGATATATCGGGTGAGCACAATTGCTCAGACACATTTTGGGATCGAGAGTAGTGTCTGAGGGTGTCAGCCCTCCCGCAATATGTAGAAGAATTATTCAACGATCTTTCAGCGAGACCATCTGCAACGGTGTGCCTCAAATGCAGAGTGAAACTGATGCGCTTAGATGCCGCGTTTTTCTCGCTGGGGTCGGTCAAAACGTGGAGCGTTCGGTTGCCCTTTTGTCCGAAGTGCCTTAAAGAAAATGCTGGCGGACATTCCGCTCTTCGCAGTTAGCGATTCAGGTGACATTATGAGAGATGATAAGCGCCAAGCCGCCATGGTTCGTCTCTGGCTGGAGCATTCAGAACATGAAGGCAAACAGCGCCACCTGATGGTGTTTTACGGGTGGCTGCAATGCAATCGCCCAGACCTGCTTACCAGGGGGCGGTTCGGTAACTCTTATCAAAACTTGAAAGCAGAACTCCAGACGGGCAGAGGGCAGCGTGGAAGGGCCGCATCATGAGCCCTCTGAAATCAGACGGACCTAATCATGGGTTACTCGGCAACAGTCACACCTCGGTTTTGGAGCATGCTCGCTAAGCGTGCAGCATCGCTTCTTCTTGTTGTGCTCACCTATTGCAGTGGCGTGTCAGCATATTCCGTCCTTACGCATGAGGAGATCGTGGATCTGGTGTGGGCCGACCAAATTCGGCCGCTTCTGCTGAAGCGCTATCCGGCACTTACGGAAGACCAGATCAAAGAAGCGCACGCCTATGCTTATGGCGGCGCGGTCATCCAGGATTTGGGCTACTATCCGTTCGGCAACAAAGAATTTAGCAACCTGGTGCATTACGTTCGCAGCGGCGACTTTGTTCGCGAACTGCTGCTCGACAGCCAGGATGTCAACGAGTACGCCTTCGCGCTGGGCGCGTTGTCGCACTATGCGGCGGATATCGCCGGTCACCCGGCGGTCAATCAAGCGGTCGCGATCGAGTATCCGAAGCTGCGAGCGAAGTATGGTAAGTCAGTACGGTATGCGGAAGACAAGACAGCGCATCTGAAAACCGAGTTCGGTTTCGACACGGTGCAGGTCGCCAAGAACCGTTACGCGTCACAGCAGTACCACGATTTCATCGGATTTGAAGTGTCGAAGCCTCTTTTGGAGCGGGTCTTTCCCATGGTGTACGGAGTCGAGTTAAAGGACGTGCTTACCCACGAAGATATGGCAGTGGGTTCGTATCGTTTCGCGATCAGCCGACTGATTCCGCAAATGACTCGGGTGGCGCTGCAGACTCACAAAAAAGAGCTGATGCGCGAGACCCCAAATTTTGCCAGAAGGAAGTTTCTGTATCGTCTTTCGCGCTCTGGGTACGAGAAGGAATGGGGCAAGGACTACGTCAAGCCGGGCGTTGGCACGCGGATCTTATCAACCTTGCTGCGATACATGCCTAGGATTGGTCCGTTTAAGGGGCTAGCATTCAATAACCCAACTCCGAAAACGGAAGATCTGTATATCAAGAGCATTAATACTACCGTCGACCAATACAGAGTCTTCCTCGAACAAGTGCGTACCGACACACTGGTGCTGCCAAATTGCGATTTGGATAGTGGCAAGCCGACCGTGGCGGCGGAGTACTCGCTAACCGATGATTCGTACGCCAAGTTGCTCGCCAGGGTGTCAGCACGGAAGTTCGACCTCACTACGCCGGAGTTGCGGGATAACGTCCTGCAGTTTTATTCCGACCTCTCATTACCCATCGAGACGAAGAAAGACCAAGCTCGCTGGCAAGGAGTGCTGACCGACCTGAACCAGTTGAAGGTGGTAACTCCGGTTCCGGTTGTGGCAAGTGGTGCACCGCGGCTCCAACAATGAGAGCGGGAAGGAAAGAATTGCGGGGCGGATGCACTCAACCTTTGGCCGGCAGCTCGGGAACTCTCTGATACGCCCGCCGTTCCTGTGCGCTGTCCAAATAACAACTCGCTTGGATATGGCGGGAGTGTGCCGAAACGGTAGTATAGGGCACGCCCAGAAATCGCTTAAAAACGATTCCAGTCACCTCAAGGCCATTAAAGTTTTTGTTTTTGACTACCTGTAAAATCCGGGTCAACGCTTTTTGTATCTTCTTCGCTCCAAGAGTGCCAAAAAACCTTACTTTTACTTCCCCGGCCATGAAGAAAAAATACCATCCAGCAGCTCGGACCTTGCGGTCCAGAGCTCGGCCATCCAGAGCTCCGACCGCGCTATAGGTTCCCGAATAGCGCTCGATCTCCAGGCCGAGCAGCTCCGAAATCGGTGATTTCTGAACCAGGATCGTTCCGACTTGGACGGTTAACGGCATTAATCCTCCAGAGAAAGCTACTTCACGCTGAAGTACGGGTGAGCACGGTTAGGAGGAATAGTGATAGTGAAATGACTATCAGCGAGCCGAAAACCAGCAGGACGATTTCGCTTAGCAGATCAGGGCTCATTAAATCTTCGCAATGCATTTTCGCTCCTGTTGCCGTTCCTCAGTTTTCCACCAACTCGCAATTGTGGGGATACCTTCTAGGCTGTCTTGAGAGACCTGCCGCACTCCATGCAACACGACTTGTAGCGTGAGGTAATCAGCCCGCAAAACGGACACATTCGTTGTGAACCAAGATGTTGGCCCTGTGATTTAAAGGTTGTATGTAACCTCGGGAATAAATCAGCGATGACAGGAAACCGTCTGCTCAAATACTTACAGAAGCGGCGGAAATAGTCCCGCATCGGCATTCTCCTTAACAAGTTCAGGATGACAGGAGTAGGTGGTGCGATTCTGTGCCGGATTGCTCATATTCGGCAAAAAAGTGTGGGCTGCCACTGACCGGTGGCGCGAATACGCCTGGAACTTAGAGCCTGTTGCATTTTTCTAACACATTTCCTCCCCGTCCCAACTTCAGCAAACGAATTCATTCGGACAAGGTGCCCACCGCTGGGACGCGGGAGCGATTGCAAATCCCGGCTCATGGAGTGATCTGCGAAAGCCTGCGAATAACCTTGCTCGAGTAGGCCGCGAGTCCCAAGAAGCAAGCACTTTGGATCGTTTGCCGGGCCACATGTCCTCTCGACCTATCCTAAAGTGCTCACTTCTTCCAAACAATACGGTGCAGAAGGTCCCGCCATTATCCGACCGAAATGGGAAGTTACAACCAAGCTACGACCATAGGTGCGGGCGAAATCCTTGTGCTTAGCCGGTGCTCAGTATTAGTGTGCAAAAAGAGTTCACGCAATCGCAGTAGTAACTGAGCGATCTAGGCGGAACGCTCTGACGTTAACAAGTTCTTACGGTGAAGCGCAATTAAGTACGGGAGAGAGAAGGACAAAGTTCATGAGTAGACATCGCAGTTACAAAATAGGGTTTATGGCAGTTCTACTGCTGGCATTGGGCACCGGGTGTAACGATCCGGACAAGAATTCTGGCGCACTCGGTGCGCTCTCTGTGGCGCCTCTCAGTGGCAGTAATGGCATATGTCCTAATGCAGTGGTCGTCGTTACCTTTATCAAAGCGATGACAGCTTCCACCATCAACACTACGACATTCAAGTTGGCCGGGAAGAGTGCGGTGGCAGGAGTAGTTACTTACGACGTCGCGAGCCACACTGCGACCTTTACACCCTCGAGCAATCTGGCACTGAACACACGCTATACCGCGACCGTTACAACCGGGGCGCGAGATATATCTGGTAAGCCACTGGCAGGTAATGTCGCATGGAGTTTCACTACGTCGGCTGTGGCATGTTCGGCGTCGGCAGTTCCTTTGGGATCCGCCGGTAACTTCAAAAGCCTGGCGGGTGTCGGAGTCACGAATACTGGATCTACTACGATCGCGGGTGGAAACCTTGGATTAAGTCCAGGATCCGCGGTGACCGGATTCCCTCCAGGAATGATGATTGCTCCGGCGGTCATGCACATAACCGATCCTGCCGCGGCACAGGCTCAAGTCGATCTAACTACTGCGTATAACTACGCCGCCGGATTACCTGGCGCTGCGGTTTTGCCAGGAGATATGAGTGGCCTGACCTTCGCGCCCGGGCTGTACAAGACTTCAAGCTCGGTAATGCTATCCGCGGGCAATGTCACCCTTGATGCGCAGGGGAATGCAAATGCAGTGTTCATCTTCCAGATTGGGTCAACACTCACCACGCTGGGAGGCACGCAGGTTGTCCTGGCAGGCGGCGCACAGGCTAAGAACATCTTTTGGCAAGTGGGTAGCTCGGCCACTCTGGGGACGACCTCGATCTTCTACGGGACCATTCTGGCTCTGCAATCGATCACACTGGATACTGGCGCGACTTTGCATGGCCGGGCGTTGGCCCGTAATGCCGCGGTCACACTAGATACCAACGTGGTTGACGATCCATAACCCGCAAGGCATGGAGTAGTGGGTCGGGCGGGTTTGAGACCGGCCCACTACAGACCTAGTTGCACATTTCAAGTTACGAAGTTCGGAGGAACTTTAATATGTCATTTCGCTTTCAAAGCCTTTGCGGTGGTGTTGCAGCATTACGGTTAATGATGGTTGCCGTCCTTGGCTGTGTGGGCACGCTGGCAGCAGCCCAGGACCAGCCTGCCCCTAAGTGGGAGGTTTTCGGCGGATATTCCTTTCTCTATCCAAACACGGATCTGCACGCCATGTTTCCGGGGGGATTGCTGCCGGTGAGCAGCCCGCTGGAATCAAATCCGCGGGGGTTAGGGGGCAGCCTGACCTATGACTTCAATCGCTGGTTCGGCCTGACCCTCGATGGCAGTACTCATTGGGGCAGCGGTGAATCTTCGCTGGGCAAAGAGGTCGATGACGTCGGTTTCACCAACATCTCCTTCGGGCCAAAGGTAACCTTTCGCAGAACTCACGTAGCGCCATTTCTTGAGGCCCTCGTAGGCGACCATCGGCTCGCGCCGGACGCTTTCCATAGCATCAATAAACTGGGCTTCATGATCGGCGGCGGTCTTGATTTCAAGGTAAGCAAGCATATTGCTCTACGTCTGCCCAGAGTTGATTACGCAATGTCCAGCTACCGCTATGGTCCGTCGGCGACGACGGGAAAGACCGATCTTCGGGGCGTAAGGGCACAGGCAGGCCTTGTGTTTATGTGGGGAGGTGAACACAAAGTCATACCTCCTGGGGCCACTTGCTCGATTCAGCCGGACAAAGTATTTGCCGGCGACCCTGTGACCGTGACCGCAGAGGGATCGAATTTCGATCCGAAACAAACAGTCACATACAGATGGAGCGGTTCCGGAGTCAGACTTGGGGAGACAGGTACGTCCACACAGATTGATACCAGCGGAATGCAGTCTGGCTCATATCGAGTTACTGCCAGTTTGAGCGATGGCACCTCAGAGGGTGTTGCTTCCTGCAGCGCCAGGTTTACTGTTAAAGAGCCGCATCCGCCCATGGTTTCGTGCTCGTCTGACCCGGGAACAGTGGGGACGGGCGAAATCTCAACCATCACTTCGTCCGCCAGCAGCCCAGACGGCCGCAGACTGACCTACAGCTATACCACCAGTGCCGGAAGCATTAGCGGCAGCACCTCTACTGCCAGCCTCGACACCCGAACCGCAGGGCCTGGGACCATTACTGTAGCCTGCAATGTAGGCGATGACCGCAATCCGCCGCTCACGGCTTCTTCTCTAACCACGGTGGTTTTGCAAGCCCACCTGACTCCGGCACAAGTTATAGAGATCGAGAGGAGACTTGCTCTGCACAGCGTTTATTTTGCAACGGCGAAGCCTACGCTTGAGATCCCCGATGCCGGCCTGCTTCCCAGCCAGGAAAAGACACTTACCATGCTGGCCAGTGATTTTCGGGCCTATCTACAAAACAAGCCAGACGCCAGCCTGACGCTCGAAGGTCATGCCGATCCGCGCGGTTCGCTGGAATATAATCAGGCGCTCTCCCAACGGCGTGTCGACCGTGTGAGGGGTTTCCTGATCGGACTTGGTGTTCCAGCCTCTAACATCCAGACTAAAGCGTTCGGCAAACAAGAAAATCTCACAGACGGACAAGTGAAGGATGCGGTCGAACGGAATCCTGAGTTGAGCCCGGATGATCGGCACCGAGTACTGGCTAATATGAGAACGATCATCCTGGCCAGCAACCGCCGTGTGGACATTACTCTGGACAACGCCGGACAGGCCTCGCAGGAATCGGTCCGCCAGTATCCCTTCAACGCTGTAGACTCCCTGAGCCTACTGCAGGAGGAAAGAACTAAGAAAACGCAGGGGCCGCCTGCAAAGAACAAAGCCAAACTGAAGAGCGCAACGTTGCGGTAACCATAAGCCGGTCGAGTTCATCCGCTCGACCGGCTTCATTGCTCGCACGTTTTGCCACCAGGGGTCGTGAGGGGCGATAAATGCATCTTTTCTTGGGCCCACAAAACACGTCAACGCCTGCGATTCTGAGTAAGTTTCCTCCCATTACCGCCCGAGCGGTCAAAATCTCGGGTTAATTTGATCAAATCAGGCTACTCGCGGGCCTCTCAAGTGAGCAATTCAGACCAGCTATTCGCTCCCGACAGGGCCATCATAATGCTGGAGACGAGCATTTCTTCCGTCTCTTTCAGGTCCCTGAACTAAGTCAGCCCATCTGAAGTCTTCTCCTCTTAGTTCCGCTCCGAAAGGAACAATTCGTGAAAAAGACAATTTCAGTACTCGTTATGACCTTCATGGGACTGGTGGGAACTTACGCGTTGGCCGGCTCAGCGCGTCAGGATACCGATGCGCGGTTGCAATCCTCCGTCGATGTTCTGCACGCGATTATGGCCACTCCGGACAAAGGCATTCCGGAAGAAGTATTGAGCAATGCAAAATGCATTCTGGTGGTTCCAGATTTGATTAAAGGTGGCTTCATCTTTGGCGCCAAGCATGGACGGGGTGTAGCTTCTTGCCGCACATCGAATGGATGGAGCGCACCTGCGTTCGTTTCCGTCGGCGGAGGAAGTTGGGGTCTGCAAATCGGCGTCGAAGGTGTGGACCTAGTTATGCTGGTCATGAACGACCAGGGTTTTCAGCATTTACTCTCCAGTAAATTTCAATTGAGCGGTGAAGGGTCGGTTGCTGCAGGTCCGGTAGGCCGGCATGCGTCCGCCGGCACCGACTGGAAGATGAACACTGAAATGCTGACCTACTCGCGTTCCAAAGGTGTGTTCGCTGGATTAACTTTGGAGGGTGCGGTAGTAGAGCAGGACAACGATTCGACTCGCGCCATTTACGGTAGGCACATGACGTTCCGCAACATTCTTTCGGGCAACGCCTCAACGCCAAGAAGCACGGACGCTTTCATCAGGGCCGTATCGGAAGCGGGCCATCAAGCGCGGATCGCAGAAGCAGAAGCAAGAGAAGACCAGAAGTAAACACTAAGGGGGCAAGATATGACCGGAGCCGCGTTGCGGTTCCGGTTGCCCTACGTTAGTAGCTCGTGAAAGGCAGCCAATATGAAAATTATCAATTCCTCGAAATATCGCTGGATACAGGTAGCCTGCCTAAGTCTCTGGCCCATTCTTCTGTGTGCCCAGTCGTCCGATCTCGCCCAAAACCTGGACGCCTGCAAAAATGGCCTGGAAACCTGTGATCGCTCAAAGTTGAGCGCGTCAGAATCGACCGATGTGACGGTGTCGGAACACGGGCGCAACGTGTCAAACTGCAGGAATGGCTTCCATTCTTGTGACCATTCGAAGCTCACGGCACCCGAAGCTATTGCTTTGGCCGTGGCCGACCACCAGCAGAATGTTTCTGACTGCGGAATGGGCCTTACTTCCTGCGACCCTTCACAATTGACTCCATCCGAGGCGCGGACATGGAACGTTGCGCAACACCGCCGTCATCTCGACGATTGCCAGGGCGGGTATGACTGCGACCGCTCCAAACTGAGTCCAACTGAAATTCGAGATGTAGATATTGCCCTGCGTCAGCGCAACCTCGCTAACTGCAAAAGCGGGTGGACGTGCGATCGTTCTTCGCTAAGTACCTCCGAAAGCGCTCAAGTTAACATCGCAGAACTCCAACGCAATGCCGAGAATTGCCAGGATGGCTGGGGAGACTGCGACCACTCCAAGCTCACGTCGCGGGAAGCTGGCGAGGTTGCCGTCGCAGAGCACAAGCGCAACGTCTCTACCTGCACAGCCGGGGAAGAGACTTGTGACTACTCCAAACTCACGCCCACGGAAGCCGCAACCCTAGCTCAAGCTGAGCACAAACGCAATTACGCTGCCTGTCTAAGCGGCTCAGGATATTGCGATCTCTCTCGATTGTCGGTGGAGGAAAAGCATTCCCTCCACCTCGCCGGTGATAACCGTCAATGAAGTTTCAAGAGATATCTTCTAGAAATCAGGACGCATGATTCAACGCCATTGTCCGGAATGCGGCGCGGAGTTGGTTTTAGCCAGGCGTCCCGATAACCAGCATGGTCTGGCAATCGAAGCGCGCCCGTCCACCTATTGGCGATGCAGTACCTGCGGAGGCGAGTTTACTGCGGACCAAGTTCGGGAAAACAATCGTGCCAAGGTAGTCTCTCATTAGGGCAAGAATATACTTGCCTCGCCCACCGTAGACGCTTAGCATGAAGTCGCTTTTGGAGGACTTCATTATGCCGGACGAGACGCCTACTGGAGATAGGGCCGTCTACGTATTCATCGAGATGATAGCTTTGGGCTTCGTTCTTTACTCTATTGAAGAAGCCTTTAAGGACAAGCCATCTTGGGCAAAATTTGCGATTGCTCTAGCTCTGGGCCTCATTTTCTTCATATTGGGCGTCAAGTGGACGACGCTTAAAACCAAAATTCACTTTTCTTTGGCAGGGCGGATTGACCGCCTAGCAAACGACTATCGCTATCGGTACGGGCTTGCTTTGTTCCTAATAGGAATTTTTAGTACATACGTACTAATTTCCATTAACAGTCTTCGTAGGGACTTTGATACGCGCTTCGGTCAGCGGAAAATTTCCAAACAGGAAGTAGAAAGACTCCGAGATTACTTATCGCGGCATGAATCGTCCGCAATTACAATTCGCGTTGTCAAACACGATCCAGAGGCGATGGAGTATGCAGCGCAGCTATTTAATGCTCTGCGTGAAACTAATTGGGATGTTGACCCTCCCAATCACGGTGGCCCAGACTACATCGCGCTCGATCCATACGTGAAACGACCGAAGGTGGACGATAAGGACAATATGGGTAATCGCATTTTCAAGACAGTCGATTCATACCGTGATGCTCACGATAGTTGGATTGAATCAGAAATTAAAAGAAGTATTGATGAGCAAACCTATGACATCAGCGGTCTCGCCATCGAAGTGTTTATGACAGGACAGCCAACTAACCCAGACCCTCGGCATCCCACTCCTGATTCTGTCCTTGCGGACGCTTTCCGTTACGCGGGTATTGAGGTTAACGGTGGTGGCGGTGCGTACGACAGACAGAAGAATGGAATGTTTCTTTATGTTGGTCATCGAGTGCAAGGTAACGGAGAGATGCCTCTGTTGTTCAAGATTGGTCGATGGGTTGAAAGGCTAGGTCAATAATGAAAAATGACCAGGGACAGGGACAAACTGAGTTTAAGAAATTCGACAAGCTTCTGACTGTGTTCGAGCCACGGTCGCTCGAAGAGCCATGAAGTCACACTAGAGGTCTTCTAAAAAATTAGGAAAGCGATTGTCCGGAATGCGGCGCGGAGCTGGTCTCGTGAAAGTCAGCTCAGTTCCGCTTCGGGGACGCGAAGGTCGGGCATTGGCCGCCCCGCAAATAGGTGCTGGCAGGGCCTGGCCAGGAAACGCACCCAACGCCTCGAGCGCGAGACGCGAGCACTGTCGGTGGCGATTCCGGTGTCGGCATACATCTGGCGATAAATTTTCGAGATCAAAACAAATGCCATGCGCGCCCGCAAAGATTTTATGAAGCTGGACCGGGCCCAAATCGATCTGAGGCCGTAAAAGGTGTCCCACACGGATTGGGTTTGGCTGCGGATTTCCTCCGCGGACATGGTGGGATGCGGCCAATAAAGCTTGGGCCGGAGAGCTTGCGGGATCAGCCATCTGCGCGTGATAGGAATGCCAGCAATTTCCACCGGAGCTGCTTCCATGTCTTTTTCCCAACGCATAAAATCCACCGTGCCAGGGTAAGGCGTGAGAGTTACAAATTGGGCGAAGGCGATCTCGGCTTGTTGCGCGGCACGCGCGGTGGCGTCGAAAGTTTCGGCGCGGTCACTGGGTAATCCGAAAATGAATGAGCCGAGAACATAGACTCCGTGGCGCCGGAATGTTTTCAGGCGCTCGACTAGGTCAGTTCCTGATAAATTGAAATCCTTGTAAATATCTTTCAGCCCCGCCGGAGTTACGGATTCCACACCGACGAGCGCGCCCTTGATGTGCGCCTTGTTCATGGCTTCCAGGAATTCCGGGTCCTCTGCGGCTTCCATGGTGATTTGGGTGAAGAAAATTGTGTCGGGCGGAAGTTGGGCAAGCCGCTTCATGAGCGTGAAACGCTCGGCGCGAAGCGCCTTGAGTTCGTTCAGCCGAGTCTGGTTGTTTTGTTGTTCTGCGAGGCGAAGATCGGTAAGGGTGACCGGATAAAAATTGTCGTCAGCGAGGGCGATAAAACGAAATCCCATTCTTCTGAGTTGAACGATTTCCTCCATTACTACGTCCGAGGTGCGCTGGCGAGGACGTTGGCCGTCGGTCCGCCAAACCGAGCAAAAGGAGCAGTGCTTGGGGCATCCGCGCACCGTCTGCACCGAAGCCCACATATAACTTTTGCGCGGGACTAAGTCCCACCGCGCCTTGAGGAACGAGCCAGCTTCGATCCGTCCGCCTTCGTAGAGGGGAAGTGGAGCGCCGTGGCTGCAATCTGCCAGCACTTTCGACCAGACGACATCGCCATCGCCTTTTACAACAGAATGCGCGCCACCGAGTTCGCGCGCTTCATTAGGATAAAGTGTGGCGTGAATTCCTCCGAAGACAACGTAGGCGCCGCGAGCGCGAGCCAGCGTGCCCAGTTTGTAGCCGCGCAAAGCATTGGCGGTGTGGATGCCGATGCCGACAATGTCGCCCGCCGCGATGGTTTCGGGATCCAGAGGAGCGAGAGTTTCATCCACCAGCGAGGGATCGCCAAAACTCTCTGGGGTTGCTGCGGCGAGAACATATAACCATCGAGGAGTAATTACCGCCGTGCCAAAAGCCACTTCACTTGGATTGATTAAGTGAACACGCATGCTTTGCCCTTCCCTAAAAGGGACCCTGGGGGCCGAAGGCAAATCGTTGCCTTCGGAACGGCTGTTAGCCCAGCGTGCTGGTCTCCGTGTAGACATGCAGCTTACTCCATAATCCTGTGGGCACACAAACCCTTAGTGCTGACCATTTACCAGAATCAGGGTAAATTGCTACTTTTGTGGTGCAACTTTTTCCTGATTTAGCAATTGAGAAATCACAAACTCAAACACAGCTGCCGCGGCTGTTCGACCATTCTTGCTGGACGGTATACTGCCCGATCTTTTTCGTCTTCCACGCACAGATGTCTCCGATCTCACCATTTTGATTGTCGTACCAACCCTGCCCTGGTATTGGGTCGGTGATGGCCTCGCACAATTCATGAGAAGCGGTCACGGTAAGCGCATCGAAGTTGGAGAGACTGGAAGAACAGCCTGAACAATCGGGGAAGGGCATTACCGCGTAGAAAATGTCATTCGCGATGGCATCGTGGTATCCGCAGAACACTTTGCAAGAAGCGGAGCCACCTTGCGTGACGGTCACGCCCCATGGCAGAAAAACAAAGTAAAGGAGGTCAGGATTCGAAGCCGGCAACTTCTTTGCAGAAATCTGATCTTGAATCATTTTCTGAATCGCGGAATCGTCGACCGTCTTGTTCACGTCAGGATTTGTGAGCGTGTCCGTCCCAATCCGCTTTCCGTGCGAGATTTGATATTGCGGCACGCTGTACTCCGAGAGCTGATCTATGAGCGAACTGGTCAAGATGCTGTCGAAAAATCCATTCACTTCCGAAATCATCCCCGCCAATGGGGCCTGTAGCCAGGCGGACCCCCAAAAAATTGTGAATACCTGACACTGGGCCATGAGCGGCCCATTGTTGTAGGTCAGATGTGCGGCTGGTGCGGCGGCCCGTTGAAGGATTTCAGGCGTCGCGAGCGGAACAATACGGACATGATCGGTCCTGTGAGAATGCGGTTTATTTGCAGGCATGGTTGTTAGATGCGGGTCAACCGATTCACGGCGAAGTCAGAAAACGTGTACTCTGCTGCTGATGGCCATTGTTGCCGGCGTAGATTTTGGAACCCTCAGCGTCCGCGTTTCAATCGTCGATAGCGAGCGCGGAATAGTCGGGTCAGCGATCTCTGAATATGCGCTTCACCGCAAGCGCGAAGATCCCGAATATGCCACGCAATCTCATGAAGACCATATGCGCGCTTTGGCATCCGCGACTCGCGCCGCCATCAAGCAAACGGGGATCTCCGGCGATCAGATTGAGGCAATCGGGCTCGACACCACCGGGTCGTCAGTTATTCCTGTAGGGAAAAATCTCCAACCTCTCGGTGAATATTATCTCTGGTGCGATCACCGCGCCAAAGGCGAAGCGGAAGAAATCACCGCCGCTGCCAATGGAGAGAAATTGCAAGCGATCGAGTGGTGCGGCGGCGTGTACTCCTCAGAATGGGGATTCTCCAAGCTGCTACATTGGCTGCGGCATAATCCTGAAAAGCGCAAGGAATTTGTCTCCGCGTTCGAGCACTGCGACATGGTTGCCGCCACTCTCTGCGGCATCACCGATCCAACGAAGGTAAAGCGCAGCATTTGTGCCATGGGTCACAAATGGCTGTGGAACGCCAAGCTCGGCGGACTTCCTCCGAAAGAATTTTTAAACAAAGTCGATCCCTTACTTGCCGGCATTCGGGAAAAATTAGAAGGCGAATACGCGACGTCGGACAAAATCGCCGGAAAGCTCGCACCATTTTGGGCGGAGAAGCTTGGATTGACGCCGGGAATTCCAATTCCCGTGGGCGCTTTGGATGCACATTGGGACGCGATCGGCGCTGGCTGCCGCACTGATGACATGGTCAATGTCATTGGAACTTCAACGTGCATCATCGGAATCACGCGTTCGCCAAATCTGGTGCCAGGAGTTTGCGGTGTGGTGCAAGGAAGCGTTCATCCCGAACGCACCGGAATCGAAGCCGGTCTTTCCGCGGTCGGAGATATTTTCAATGCAATCGCCGCGCGCGCCAGAACGGACGTCGCTGCGCTGAGCAAAGGTCTGGAGAACTATCGGGCGGGGCAAACCGGTCTCTTGCGCATGGCGTGGGACAATGGCGATCGCACGGTGCTGGTGAATTCCAATCTCCGTGGCATTACCCTGGGATGGAATTTGCAGAACACAGCCCAGGATGAACTATTTGCCGCCATTGAAGGCACCGCCCTCCACACTCGAGTGATTTTCGATCGCATGGAAAGCAAAGGCGTTCGCGTGAAGCGAATAATCAACGCTGGCGGAATTCCGCAGAAGAACGAAGTTTTAAACCGCGTCTACGCCAACGCGCTCGGGCGTCCGGTTCTGGTCCCGACGAAAAGCGTGACCAGCTTGGGTTCTGCAATTTTCGCATTTCTCGCGGCGGGTACTTTCAAGTCTGTGGAAGAAGCTCAGGACAAGATTTGCCCGCCCCACCGCGTTTTCGAACCAGACCGTTCCGAGCAGCGAGTGTACGACGACCTCTACCCTCTGTTCAGCCGCCTATATTTCACATTCGGCGACAGAAAGACTGAGATGGGGGATATTTTGCCAACTCTGATTCGAATTTCCGAAAACCGCCAAAAACACGCGTCCACGTCTCAACGTCCATAAATCAACACATGAAAAGTACCTGGAATCGCTGTCGGATGCGCGGCGGTAGCTGCTCCCGGAGCGAAATCTGAGGTGTCCACGTAGAGGTTATGCGTATTTGGATCCAGTGCCATTGTCTTGGCGCCGAACTCTGTCTTGATGGCCTCGACTGTGCTGAACGTGTCGGGGGAATCTTCATGGAACAGGTGGATCGTGCCTTCGCGCGTGGAACTCCCAACAATGCCCGTTGCGGGGTCAAAGATATTGCTGTCCACTCGGTCGCCGATTGGAAATGATTGAAGGACCTTACCTGTGTCCGCATCCATTACCACCAGAATCTTGGGATCGCGGCCGCCCACAAACAGGCGCCGATGCTCGCGGTCCATGGTCATAGATACGGGATGCCCGGAGGGAGCGACGGACCAGCGATTCTTGATTTTTAGTGTGCGTGAATCGATAGCCACCACTTCGTTTGCATCTTCAAGGCTGTCGTAAATCATGCCCTTTCCGTCTGCAACGGCCTGCTCAGGACCCGCGCCGAGCGGGATGGTAGCGATGACAGTTTCTTTCTTCGGATCGATAACCGTCACGTTTTTGCTATCCCCGGCGAAAGCGAAAATATGCTTCGTCGCCTGATCATAGAGGATAGAGTCTGCGTCCGGCGAGGCCTTCACCTTGCCCGTAAGCTTCAAGCTTGCAACATCGAAAATGTCGACTTCGCCGGTGGATCCGTCGGTGACGAACCCCTTTCCAAGCTCACTAACGGTGACTACTCCGTGGCAGCGTTTGAAACCTGTCACGGCGCCTACAACGGACCCGCTGTCGGCATCGAGGACCTTGATCTCGGTTCCATGGGTCGCATACACGCGACGCGCGGCCGCATCAACGTAGATGTAGTCAAAATACTCTCCGCCTCCGGGAGCTGCGCCCAGAGGAATCTTCTTAAGCAGGTGAGAACTGTCCAATGGCGGCGCTGCGAAAGCGGAAGCAGCGAGCAGTAAAAAGCACCACGTACGCACAAGGCGGAAGAAAATTGAAAACCTCACGCAAGCCTCCTAAAGTTGATGAATTGGTCGGTAGCAACGTTTTCTATGTTAAAGCGAGTGATTTGTTCAAGGTTGTGTCGCACGTCCGATGTTGATGCGCTTCACATGCACATTTAATGGAGCGTCCGTCGCTTGTCAATATGCAGTCGCGTGAAGATTTTGTCATCAAAACTTAAGTTGGGGTGCATCTTCGGGGCTGAGAGCGGTAGGTTCTGAATCCCACGTCATGATAGTGCTCGCTCATTCGTTCCTGCTCATAAATTCCAGAATACGTAATTATGCCTGGCTCGTGCACAGTACGCGATCATCCAATCACGAAGCGTGAAAGTGTAGAGACGAAAGCAACGCACTGATTCCGTTCCACATGATCTGTACCCCGATGCAAACCAGCAAAAATGACGAAAGCCTCACGATCACCGTGATTCCAGTTTTTCCGAGCACCCGAGCCAGTTGGTCCGCAAACGCATAACAAAGGTAGATGCTCACAGCGATGAGGCCCATGGCGATGAGCGCGGCCAGAATTGGCCAGATACGGAATCCGTAGTGTGGAGTCGAATTTGCGCCCAGTGTGATGGCTACTGAAATGGATCCCGGGCCCACAGTCAGCGGCAGCGTCAGAGGATAAAACGCGCGACCAAACACATCATGATCTGACGATTGCACATTTTCCCGTGCAACGTCCTCCTTTTGCATCAACATTCCCCAGCCAATTGAGATGACCACCAGTCCTCCGGCCACTTGCACTACTGGCAGCGAGACACCAAAAAATTTCAGGACATGCGTCCCAATAAAATAGGACCCGACTAGTAAAAATAGGCTGTTTAAAGCGACGCGCCCCGATAGCGCCTTGCGGGTTTCCCGTGAATACTTCTCCGTCAAAGCCAAAAAGAGAGGGCTTCCGGCGAGCGGATCCACAATCGGGAAAAGCGCGCTCAGAGTAAGCAAAAAGACTTTGACCGCATCTGCCAAGGGGTTCTCCTATGTCACTGGCTTGACAATGTTAACGTATAAGCCTAACCTCGAAAGTGAGCAAGCTCTCCTTCTTACTCTTTCAGGTCCTCTGAACTAAGTACCCATCTGAAGTTATGCCTTTTGACTTACTCCAAGGAGCTAAGCCTTACTAGTGCGGAAAACATAAAAAACCATGAAAATCGTCAAATTTGTCGTAAAAGTTAATCGTGGCGCTGTTCGCGCTGCGGAGTACGTGCAGCGCCTGGATAAGCTGCCGATTCAGATGACAACCGATCGCAAGCGGGCACTGCTTATGGGGAGATTTACCGCGGAAGACACAATAAAGTCCATTCAAAATTCCCGCTGCACCCCGGAGTTGGTGTCCGTTACAGTCAGCTGAGGTTGACCGGGGAACGTTACTGGGCGCGGCCGTGAGCGTTATTGACCAGACTGGGCAGCTTTGGCTTTGGTAAAGTTCGATCTGAGTCATTCGTTGAAAGGCCCACCAGATATGGTTGCCGGCAAAAGACACCCATTCTCACCACTCTTCGTTTTCTCGTGCGAGCCCCAGAGTCTTCCTGATCAGCACACAGCTCTTCGCGCGAACGAGGAAGGCTCATTAAGAATGGCCGACGAAGGTTGTCCCAACGAAAATCCAAAGCTCGATCACGTCAGCGGACAGTCAAAAAGACAAGTGCAGGAAGTAATTCTAATGAGTCGGGAAGAGGTTTCATGACAGCAGGATTGGAAAGCACTCAACAGTCGAAGATGGATCCGGTAACTCCGAGCTGGAAACTAACCGTTACCGACCGCCGGCTCATGTGGCTTCAAAAACAACACCCCGGCGCATCGGGACACAAACTTCAGCTCTGGGCATCAGGTCTTCCCAAAGTAGCCTGTCTAGCCGCTAATAACCTGGGGCACGATGACGCGTCACTGTAGATTCAACCCTGTATCAGTTCTCAAGACTCTCCCTCGGTTTTAGATACGGCCTAGAAGCACGAGAACGAGAACGATCAAGAGGATGAGGCCGACTCCTCCGCTGGGGTAATAACCCCAGTTTCTGCTGTGCGACCATCTTGGAGCCGCACCAAAAAGTGCTAACACCAAAACCACAATCAATAAGGTCCCAAGCATGTTTCACTCCTTACCTTCCTGTATTCAGGCAGGAAGATTCACCGTCCGACTGCAGAATCTTCCCGAAGTTGCGCTCGGATGGAACCTCTAAAAAGAGATACTGATCGCAACTCCCGCGTTGGGATACCGGCGGTTGTACATGTAATAGCCGTTATCAACATAGGCGACATAAACGTCATCGTTGTCGTACCAGTCATTCCCCCAGTATTCCGGCCAAGGGTCAAGGGCACTGATCCAATAGCCCTCGTACTGGAAGCGCGGGTATCCGCCCACAACCTCGAAGGGGAGGTCGTAGATACGAAACCCATGGTTTTCCCCAAAGTATCCGCGGTAGCGGTCGTCAGGGATGCGGTAGCCGCGATACCCGCCACGTTGTTGCCAGGTGCGGTGATCTGAGTCCCAGCGCTGTGAGCGGTGCTCCTGCCATGCGCTCTGCTCAACCCGGTGCTGCTCCTGTGTGCGTGGCGATCGTTCGTTGCCTCGCTGTTGTTGAGCGTATTGTCCTTGCCGGTTCTGGTCCCGGCCTTGCTGTTGCTGGGCGCGCTGTTGCTGATTGTTCTGGTGCTGTCGTTGCTGTTGTTGCTGGGCACGTTGTTGCTGCTGGTTCTGGTCTTGCCGTTGCTGTTGCGGCTGCGGCTGAGCCCGTTGCTGTTGCTGGGCACGCTGTTGCTGGTTGTTCTGGTTCTGTCGTTGCTGTTGTTGCTGGGCACGGTTCTGGTCTTGCCGTTGCTGTTGCTGTTGCGGCTGAGCTCGTTGCTGTTGCTGGGCGCGCTGTTGCTGATTGTTCTGATTCTGCCTCTGTTGCTGCTGTTGCGGCTGAGCCCGCTGCTGTTGCTGGGCACGCTGTTGCTGATTGTTCTGATTCTGCCGCTGCTGTTGCGGCTGAGCCCGCTGCTGTTCGGGCTTGCTCTGTTGCTGTTCGGGATGGTCCTTCCTTTCGTCCTGCTGCCCCTGCGCGGAGGCAGGAGCGGCGATTCCAAGAAGCAGAAGAGAAGATAGAAAAGCTGTGCTGGTGATTCTGATTATTCTCATAAAGTATTACCTCCATTACCGCCAGGTGCGGTATCGGCACTCTGCGCGGGCTCCCGGTTTGTTGCGCTCCGCCGGGTGCCAGATCGGTTCGTTCGACGCCGATGGTTTCTAGTCGGCGATACTGAGCGTCACATTGACGCCCGGGTAACTCGGGTTGCACAGGTAATACACGCCGTCGATTTCGACGACAAAAACGTCTTCTGTGTAGAGCCAGTTGCTTGGCCACGCGTCAACGAATCCGAACCAATAGCCACCGTACTGGAAGCGGCGATCTCTGCTGTAATCGTCCTGGCTCACGCGAAACGAGTGTTCCCGTCCAAAATTGGCGCGGAAGCGATCGTCGGGAATCCGGCCACCACGGTTACCGCCGGCGCGCTGCGTCTGCTCTGGATTTTTCTCCGCTTGCTTTGTGTTCTTGTCCTGCCGCTGCGCGTTTTTTTCTTCCTGGTTGTTGTTCTTGTCTTGCTGCCGTGCGCTATTGTCCTGCGGTTGCGCGTTTCTCTCTTCCGGCTTGGCGTTCCTGTCCGGCTGGTGCGTGGTTTTCCCGTCTTGCCTGGATGACTTTTCCTCGGGCCCCTTTTTCTCGGCAGGCTTGTCCTTCTGTTCCTGCTGCTGGTCCTGCTGCCCCTGCCTTGCGTTGGCAGGAGCGGCGATTCCAAAAAGCAGAAGTAAGAGCACGGTCGATGTACTGGTGATTCCAATTACTTTCACGAGTGCTACCTCCATTTTTGTGCGCTTGCTCTACTGCAAACTTCCGGTTGTCGCGTTGACTGAGTTGCCGATTGCCTCGCCGGATACGACCAGCTCAACTCTTCGGTTCTGCTGGCGTCCTGAGGCGTTATCGTTCGAAGCTACCGCCGAGCTGTTGCCGAAACCGGTGACCGTAACCGAGTTGGTCGCGACTCCTTGTTGCACCAGATAATCGCGCACTGAGCCAGCACGATTTTCAGACAGTGTTTGATTCATCGCGTCGCTGCCCACATTGTCTGTATAGCCGCCGACTGCGATGTCGAGACCAGGATAAGCGAGCAGAATTCCGGCGACTTTCGCCAGCTTCTCCCGTGCGCCCGGCTTCAACGAGTACTTGCCGGTGTCAAATAACACATCGGACATGCTCACAATCAGCCCGCGAGCGGTGTCGCGAGTTTGGAGGACCTTATTCAACTGCTCAGACAACCGCATGCGCATGGCCGCTTTGTCGGCGTCCGCCTGTTGCGCACTCTGCCGCGATTGTTCAGCATCAGCTTGGGCGGCGGACAAAGCGCTTGCTGACGCAGCTTGATTGTCAGCCATATCTGACTTGGCCCGGTCGGAGTCCGACTCTGCCTGTGACCTGGCGGCTTGCGCGTTTAGTGTGTCCGATTCAGCTTGAGCTCTGGCAGCCTGTGCGGTTGCGGTGTCAGATTCCGCCTGTCTCTGAGCGATCTGCGCGTTAGCGGTGTCCGATTCCGCCTGATTTTTGGCGTATTCGGCTTGGGCCCGGTCCGACTGCGCCTGTTCCTTCTGCCGGGTAGCGTCGTCCGCTTGCTCCTGGGTTCGTGCTTGCGCGTCGGTGGAAGCCTGCCGTTCGTCGGCTAAACGCACGTCGTCCATCTTCTTGACGGCGATCTGTCGCGCATCCTCCGCGGTCTGCACCGCTTCTCGCGCAACCGCGATCAGCGGCTTTTTATCGATGTGCTTTCGGGTGGCATATTCATCGGTTTTGTTCATCAACCGCTGAGCATGTTGATAACTGTCGCTAGCATACTGCTCGGCTCCTTCGGATTCCGCGATGCGCAACGCATTGCGGGCTTCGAAGAACTCCAAAGGCAACTTCGTGTTGAGGACCACCGGATCGAACTTGTAACCAGTCGGGATGTAACCACCGCGCTCCAAAAGTTCATACTTCGTATTCATCGACTCTACGGTGCCCTTGGTGTCCTCGCGGATTATGTTTTCCAGCACCACTACGTTGCTCGGCTGACGGACCGCATAATAAGGCTCCGCCGTGACGATTAGCGCGAAAGCTTGAAGGTCGGTGGTCACTTTCAGCTTGCTGCTACCGTCGCCGCCCACTAACACTTCGCCCAGGTTCATCGCTCGGCCCTCGGGCGAGATCGCCCAGATAATGTAAGTCAGATACTCGTTGCCGAAAGTGATCGGCTTCTGTAAGTTACCGAATTCCGCTTCGATCTCAATCGCTCCGCGCTTGCTGTTCACTTCGGCTACACCACTGGCCGATGGCATCAAGTCCGTGCCCGCGAAATCTACCTTCGTTGCCCCGCTGCGATGCTTGTAGTTCACTGCCTTCACATTGCGGCTGACTACGGCTACCCGGAATGTCGGCGTGTGAGTCATGCGTTCAACGTTGTCGGTTTGCGAATTGGTTTGAGCAAACGCACTCAGACTGAGTGAGATTCCAGCCGCTATCAAAAGCTTAGTGTTCACAGTGTCTCCTTCAGGCAGATGTCTGCCACCTTAGCTTGTTATCGAATCTTGGTTGATAAACTTTAGTTGTTCGGAATCGTTTGCCCTTTCCTTTACGATCCAATGCGGATATGGGAAAGGGAATGAAACAGTCCAAACGCATTCAGGAGCCACAAAACCAGGGCGATCACGACCACGCCGTTCAAAATTGACTTGATGGTTCCCTGCATTGGGATAAAGCGATTCACCAGCCACAACAAGACACCAACCACAACCAGCACTTCCAGAACCTGAATTAAGGGCATGATCTTAGACCTTTCTAATTCGCGGACCAGGGACACTCGGCCCCCGGCGGCGTAATTCAACTCCATGTTCGAGAGTTATTCCAGGTCGAATCGTGTTCCGATCTCGAATACAGACGATCAAAGAATGCCGATTGGCTGGATGTGGCTGCCCCGTTCTACTGGGTCCAAACCTGGGTGACCGGACAGTGAGAGTCGCGAATCAGCGGTCACGGCCTCATTTACACACTCAACATTATGATGATGACAGTTGTGAAGTCCGACGTCTGAGCAAGACCGCTCACATTCTTCGATTAGTTAATCAGCGCCTGTGTTGAAGATAGGGAAGAAGGAAAGATCGAACTGAGGAAAGCTTTTTTTTGGGTCAGGTGAGGAGCCCAACTGTGAAAGGAACTTTCTGATCGTCAGCGATGTGCCCATGACTTCTACTGAATATGGTGATCAGCAAGCGGCTCCGAAAGCGCGCCCTGGTTAAGACCCATTTTGTTTGGGCGATCCCGTCAGCCTTCTATTCAGCTTGGTTCACGAAGAGTATCGACGCACGACGTCTCTTACGATCCCGAGGAATGTGGCCGTAGGTTCGCCTTTATTAACGTAAACGTCGACGTTTGTGAGGTGCTGTGGAAGAGTGCCGGAAAACAGGATGATCGGAACATCGGGCTTGATTTTCTTCATTTCACTTGCAAGCTCTGTGCCGGTTGTTCCTCGGAGCATGTGGTCGGCTATTGTGGCGCACACCGGCGCTTCCCGGAGCGCCTTGAGCGCGTCTTCTTTAGTGGTCACGCCGATTACGTTGTACCCCTCCCGTTCCAGAACCTTCTTGCGCAGGATCAGGTGAATGGCATCGTCTTCGATGCAAAGAACCAGGGGCTTCTCAAGGATGACCCGTAGCGCATTGGATGATGCCTTCGACAAAGTGACGACCAGGCCAGAGCATCAGACGAAACGGCGCGGGTACCGCTCCCAGTTCTTTAATCCTCTCCTTGCGAGGCTGGACCTGTAAATACGGCGAATACTGTACGGAATCGAACACAGCCTAGGGGTCGCTGACAACTACCTTTCGTGCCAATAATTTCGGAATGGTAGGTGATTTGTAGGATGTTCAAGCGCGCTTTGATGCTCGTAAAAATCACCGCGACTTCCGCAGCGGTGCATCCCGGCACGCCGACTGAAACCGTTGCCTCGGCATTGATCCAAATATACCTTGACGAGTATATGCTCTGTGAGGTATACAAAGCGAATGGAATCTGTGTTCGAAATCATTGCCGAGCCGAACCGCCGCGCGATATTGGGCCTCCTGGTTTCGTCACAACAATCGGTTGGAGAGATCGAGCGTCAGCTTCGTATGACGCAGCCGACTGTGTCCAAGCACCTGCGAGTGCTGCGCGAGGCCGGTTTCGTGGAATCCACGGTGGACGCACAGCGCCGACTCTACCGGCTAAAGCCAGAGCCACTTCAGGAGGTGGATATGTGGCTGGCGCAGTTCCGCCGCTTCTGGTCCGCTCACCTGGATGCTCTCGAACGCCATCTTGATCGGACGGATCACGATCGCATGGATCAGAAAACACCAACGAAGAGGAAGACCAAGGAGAAGAGGACGCGGCCCAAACCGCGAACGTAACATTAAGGAGAAACGAAATGAAGATCAAAGTGACCAGCCTATACGTGGACGACCAGGAAAAGGCCCTGCGCTTTTATACGGATGTACTCGGTTTTACCAAGAAGAACGATTTCAGTAATGGCCCATATCGCTGGCTGACCGTGGCCTCGCCCGAGGAGCCGGACGGCACGGAGCTGCAGCTGGCGCTGAACAACAACCCCGCGGCCAAAGCCTATCAGCAGGCTCTGTTTCAACAAAGCCAGCCCGCGGCCATGTTTTTCACCGACGACGTCAAGAGTGACTACGAGCGAATGAAAGCGCGCGGCGCCGAGTTCACGATGCCGCCCACCGACGTGACCGCCTCGACCATTGCGATGCTAAAGGACACCTGCGGCAATCTCATTCAGGTGACGCAACTGAAGCGCTGGTAGGGTGGAGCGGAGGTGGCTCAGTTTGAACTCCGCTCCTGAGAGACGTCATTTCGAAGCCCCCGCGTTCTCACCAGCAGGGCGAGGAATCTCGCGTGGACAGTATCTGCTAGTGCGCGCGCGAGATCCTTCGCTCCGCCTGATCAGCGGCTTCGCTCAGGATGACGCCAGTTTTAGATTTCAAGGTGAGGGGTACCTGAAGAGAATGGCAAGGACAAGAAGATGAGCGATATTGAGCACTACACGCCGGGTCCGGCCAGCGGGGCGCAAGTAAAAAAGGACGGGGTAGAAAAGGATAAAGACAAGTGGACGCTCATTCTTGTCCGAGAACTGCGCCACTCGCCGGAAAAAGTCTGGCAGGCGCTAACAGACCCGACGCAGCTGCGCGAGTGGGCTCCCTTTGTAGTGGATGGGAGTTTGGGCACGGTTGGAGCCACGGTGAATCTTACCTGGGTAGGAAACCCCACGCCGCTGGAAACAAGAGTGACGCGAGCCGACGCTCCCAAGATGCTTGAGTACGGCGATATCCGGTGGGAACTCGAAGCTATTGGCAGCGGCACCCGCCTCACGCTCTGGCACAGCATCGATCGCCGCTTCATCTCGTGGGGCGCCGCGGGATGGCACATCAGCTTCGACGTCCTGGATCGCCTTCTCAGCGGAACTCCCATCGGCCGCATGGTTGGTGGGGACGCGGTGAGGTTCGAAGGCTGGCGGCGGCTGGTCGCCGAGTACGCCAAGCAGTTCGGCGTTGAAGCGCCAATTCGGTCGCCATTGTCGGATTAAGGGCCACTGTACAATTCGAGAGCCCTGAGTCGGAGGCTGGCAAAAAAGCGTGATGTGGCGGCGTGAAAATTATGGCAACCAAAGTCCTTTCGAAAAAACAATGCGAAGAACTACTCCGAACGTTGCAATCCCGTTTTCAGGCAAACATGATTCGGCATAAAGGACTGGTATGGGGTGAAGTAGAAGATAAGCTGGAAGCGAATGCCGAAAAGGTCTGGTCACTCAATGAAATGGAAAGAACTGGCGGTGAACCGGACGTTGTCAGTCATGACAAAAAGACGGGCGAATACATTTTCTATGATTGTTCAGCGGAGAGTCCTAAAGGCCGCAGAAGTCTTTGCTACGACCGTGAAGCGCTGGAGTCGAGGAAAGAACATAAGCCAAAAGATAACGCTATGGATATGGCAGCTACCATGGGCATTGAGCTTTTAACCGAAGAACAATATCGAGAGTTGCAGACCCTTGGAAATTTCGATACGAAAACGTCGAGCTGGGTGAAAACACCTTCCGATATCAGAAAACTCGGCGGCGCGCTTTTTTGCGATCGCCGCTACGATACTGTTTTCGTGTATCACAACGGTGCGGAATCTTACTATGCCGCCAGGGCGTTCCGTGGTTCACTAAGGGTCTAAAATTTTCCACCGGCACATCAACAATCGATGCCGAGGGTTGTCCCACTTAAGCCGACGTTGCCTTTAAGTGGGAGTTTTAAGCCGGACAGAGTCCGCGATTTTCCTGAATGCTGATGGCTGACGGCTGTCTGTGATGAGTGAACATCCCCGACTCAGGCCAGAACCGGGCTTGAGTGAGCCACCCGCCGTTTTTGTCGTCAAAAAGTGACCGGCAGAGTTGTGTCTGCTCGTCTATGGAGGAAGTGTCCCATGAAAATTATTTTCTCCTTGTTGCTGTTGTGCTCATTGGCACATGGCGCAACTTGCCCAACTGGGCAAGTGAAGGACGAGGCCACGTTGGTCCAAATCGAACACACGTGGGTACGAGCTGTGGAGCAGCATGACCCGGCGGCGCTCGGCTGCATCCTAGCGGATGAATTCGAAGAGGCCGACTTTGACGGTTCAATCATCAACCGGTCCACGATATTGGCCAGCGCTGCGAAGCCTAGTCGTGGCCACAGTGAGCTAGCGGATTTGCATGCTCACATATATGGCGATGTGGCCTATGTTCGTGGGATCGGAATGAACAGTGAGAATGGCCGGCCTGCGGGAAAGACGCGGTTTACCGATATCTTTGTCTATCGTGACGGACGCTGGCAATGTGTAGCAGGCCACGATTCGCGTTTTCCCGAAGCGCGGTAGACGTTAAAAGTAGGCGTATCGTTGCGGCTATTCCGTACGGCGGGTCGACCGTGACCGCTCATGAGAAAACTTCTTAATCTAACCTTGATCGGGGTACGCTTACGTAATGCGACCCCTTCGGTATTACATCAACGTCACATTGGATGGATGCTGCGATCATCGTGCAATGTTCGCGGACGAAGACTTACATCGTCACGCGGCGGCAAACCTCGACCAGGCCGATGCTCTCCTCTTTGGCCGGGTGACTTACGAAATGATGGAGGCAGCGTGGCGGCCGCCGGCGCCGACAGAAGCGAGGCCGGATTGGATGGAAGCCTTCGCCCGGACGATCGACGCGGCAAAGAAGTACGTCGTGTCGAGTACCCTGGACCGGGTCGATTGGAACGCTGAGCTCGTGCGCGGGGATCTGGGGAAGGCCGTTCAGCAGCTGAAGCGCGAGTCGGGTAAGGGACTGCTCGTGGTAGGCGTGAAGCTCGCGCTGGCGTTGGCGGAGCTGGGATTGATTGATGAGTACGAGTTTATGGTGCAGCCCAGGCTGGTGGGCCACGGGCCGACGTTGTTCGCGGGGCTATCGAAGCGTGTCGACTTGAGGCTCGTGAGCCGGCTGGAATTCGGCTCGGGGGCGGTGGCGATGCGGTATGAGCCTAGAAGGTAGCCATCGGGCTTGTTAGCCCGATTTTGGCGGGTGGCCCATTCAAGCGGGTTTGGCAGAGGTTCCTCGACTTGCTCGGGATACGTTCGACGAGCTCAGTATTTCGGCATGCGGCTCAAACCCCGCATTAGCGCCTCAATTTCGGCGCGCGACTCAGCCTTTAGCCTGCCCTGAGAAGCTTCGCAAAAAAGCGAAGTGCCGAATGGGCCGCGCAACCGCGTCCAACTTGAGTGGGGCAGTTCGACCCGTCGGACACCTTCCGTTCCGCGACAAACTATTTAGGCGTGGGGACCGACACGGCTTTTCCCGCGCCACGCTCGGCAATCCAGATCGTGTCGCCTGCAGGTTCGACTCCGGTTGGTGTGTTGAGTCCATCCTTGATCACAGTCACGCTTGCCTTATCGCCATTTACTGTGAGGGCGGAGATCTTGCCGCTGCCATTCTCTGCGACGATGAGCTTACCGTTGGCTGCGCGCATGCCATCAGGCCCTTTTACCGGCTGGTCCATCCAGATATCGACAGGTGTCCCCGGTTTGCCGGTGCCATCGACGGGGATGCGGTAGAGCTTGTTGAAGATCACGTTGTTCACATAGAGCGTGCCGTCCAGGAAGGTGATGCCATCGACGCCCCTAAGCGTCGCATGCTCCAGGTAAAGTTCAGCAGTGGAGGCCCCGGCAGGCAGCCTGAAGATTCTGCCGGGTATGGTGTCAGTAATATAGAGCGCCTTATCCGGTCCAATCGTAAAATCGTTGCACACATTGTTGTCCCCTGGCAGGTTCCAGCGGATCTTCGGAGCGCCAGTAGTGAGATCAAAGCTTCTCAATGCAGTATGCCGCTGCGGCGGAGTGGTGTTCGGCACCGGCGTCAGCTGACAAGTCCACAACGTATTGCTGGCGGCGTCCGCCAACATTCCTAAGAAGAACGTCCCCGGACCTTCTGCGCTGGCGTCAATAAACTTCTCGGCGGTGGAGGACCCCGGACGGATTTTATAGACGAATGGCGAACTGGCGCTGCCGACAATCAGCACGCCGCCCGGCGCCATGGTTAAACTTTCCGGCTGTGATTTCGCATCGGCGATCAGGACTTCCGCGGCGAACGCGGCTTGCGCAAAACTAATATTAATATTAATGACGAGGGCAGCGAAGGCAGCCAGACATCCAGCGTACGAGGCGCGCATTGTCAGATCTCCTCAGAGTCGATACTTGTGTCATTCATCATAATCATACGGGCCGGGTGGCCCCTTCAAGCTCGGTTTTGGCTCGGGTGGGATATTACTATCGCGGGACAACGTCTTTCCCCGCCTCGTTCGCGTTTTCGGACCGTCGATTCAGACTCGATCTCTACACCTCCCTCGCCCCAAAAAAACACAAGGTCCCTCCACTCCACAGATCATCGTTTTCGCGATGATCTGCTGCGGTCGGGATGACAGAGCTGGGTAGATCGAACATCCCCCCACTCAAGCCCGATCTTGGATTGAGTGGGGCAGTCCATCGGAGAAATTGAGTCCCACCCTTCGCGAAGAACCTGCCCTGAGCGCAGTCGAAGGGTGGGACAACCCAAGTTAGGTTTTCTGAAAAGGTGGCCAACCCGGGTCGGACATTTTCGTCCGACCCCTTTGTTTGGATCGAATGGATACTCGGCGTGCTACGACGCCTCCTTCCACCGATCATTTCTTCGCCACGTCGCTTTCCGGCGCGTTACTGCCGATCGCCAGGGCGTAGCTCTTCCCGCGAAATTCTACTTCAGTGAGAGCTTTCGCATTGTTCTCCGCCCTTCTGGTGGAGGTCATGTTCTGCGATGCCGGAGCCTTCAGCTGCACCAGGGCCGCAGCCGTGGTTGCAACTACTTTCTTCCCCTGAAGAATCTGCACTTGCAGGTTGTTGCCGGTGCCATCCCATTGCAAGGCATAGTCGCCGGGTGAAAGCTGGACTCCATTTACCAGCGTCGGATCAAACAATTTCATGCTGCCTTTCTCCGCCGCCAGCGCAGTGGTTGCAAACAGCATCGCTATTCCTGTCATCACGCCTGCAAAACCAAGTCGTTTCATGTTGTCCTCTTTTTTTCCCGAAATACGTCGGGAACCGGTTGAGGCGGCCCCAGGATCGCGCTTTCAAAACCAGTTGCATTTGTTCCTGAAAGAGCTAAAATGCCACGTGTTAGACACAAAGAGCGCGTGCTCCACAGCTGCGAGCTCTTTGATCGGGAACTGTCTCACCTGGCCGCCAAGCGAGAGTGGAACAGTTCCCGTACCTTCGTTCATCTAAACTTCAGCGTTGCTTCTGTTTGTTACTCTTTTTTCATCAGGAAAGTTCCCCAGACGAACCAAAAAAATGTAAGTGGTTCGTAAACCGGTTATTTCTCATCCTGAGTGCATTCATCGCGCCCTCATGCAATTGAGAGCTAATTGAAAATTTAGACGTTTGAGCGCGACGAAGGATAGTGTGGGTGGGGCAGTTCTGGACGAGGGAAGAGTTTTTTTGGACGTAAAATGTTGCGACGGAGGCGCTTCGAAATGGAAATCAATATGCGAGGCCTATGTCCGCTGATACAGGTATTTGATATGGACAACTCTCTACACTTCTATTGTGAACTGCTCGGTTTCGAGATCGTCGAAAAGGCGGCAGGTGGCGGCTGGGCTTGGCTGCGGCACGGCACTGCTGAACTGATGCTCAATACCGCATACGACGAAGGCGAGCGTCCGGAGAAACCTGATCCGGCGCGTTTGCTCGGACATCAAGACACAGGCTTGTTCATTGGATGTCCAGATGTCGACAGCGCTTACGAATACCTACATGCGAAAGGCGTCGATGTTTCAAAACCGAAGGTTGCCTGGTACGGAATGAAGCAAATGTACCTGAAAGATCCTGACGGATTCGGAATCTGTTTTCAGTGGAAAGCCGACCAGCACCAAGAGGGTCGGGTGGTCCACTCAAGTTGAGGCGGTTGCGCGGCGTCTGAGCCGCGCAGAAATCCCGAGCAAGTCGAGGGACCTCAAGCCAAAACCGGGGTTGAGTGGGCCACCCGCCCGTCCGATATTGCACGGAGGCTGACTGCCAATCCTTTTCCCTTGACCTTCAGCTTTTCATCGAATCCGTAGAATTCGACCGCGTCATAATCCAACTCCTGCTCGCCTTCGACGTTGAAGAAGCGAAACTGCCAGAACGGCGGAACCTCCACTTGCGACCAATCGAAAAATGCCCAGATCCGCGCGCCGTCGTGTGCGATGGACGTCCTGCCTAAGGAAGCAAATTTTTGGACTTTTATTTCCCGTTGCGCCGAGTCTTGTTTGGGTTCGCCATAGCCGTACACGACTGGGGCAGCCACATCTAACGCTACGAGGCGAGCGCTGCCGCTGAAATGAGCTTCCACCACAGGCTCGCCACCTAAATGAAGCCCAGGAAACTCAAGCCTAAGAGCGAATTCTATTTTTTGACCAAATCGTTTGTTGACCAGAAGATTCAGTTCGTCCAGTTTCCGCGCCGCCGCATTGAACAAAGATTGCACACAGGGATGCCATTTCAATTCAGATTTCATAGCCTCTGCGTCAAGCTTTAGAATGCTTTCCCGCGTGAACACAAAAACCGCTCTCAAGTCGGAATATTGGTAGAAAAACAGTGTGATGCCAACTCGCTGACCCCAACTGGCCACTTCTTGCTCAGTGAGCTGTTGAAGATCGCGAAGAATGATGCCGTGCTTTTTCGCCTTGTTAACAGCGCCTTTGGTGAAACCAGATGAAGAAACTGCAATGACGCTCTGAGGGCCGAGTGATACGCGGCGCCCAATCAGCTCTTCAACCCATTTCACATTTTGTCGGGATCTGTGCTGGCGACATTCAACTAACGTCAATGCGCCGTTTCGCTTTATCGTGACATCTATCTGGCGAGGCTGTTTTGGATTGTCGGGGTCCGGGATATGGTCATTCCAAGTGACTTCGGCTCCCGAGTCAGTGAGCAGCTCGTATATGCGCTGGATTTGCAGCTCAAATGAATCGGAGGCTTTTAGCGCAACAGCAGACAAAGGGTCTCCTTGCTGCGAATTTTAGCACGATGATTCCAGCAGCGGCATAGAGCTGCGTGGACTGAAACACAAGGTCCCTCCACTCCGCAGATCATCGCTTCGCGATGATCTGCTCCGGTCGGGATGACAGGGTTGGGGAAGATCCGAACATCCCCACTCAAGCCAAACCCGGGCTTGAATGGGCCACCGCGCTAATGAAAATGGCTCCGGATCCCCCGGAGCCATTCTCGTGCTTTAGCTTTTGCCAGTTCCTACACCAGCAATCGACCTCAGGCCGCAACTTCGAACCGATCATGGTTCATCACCTTGCTCCATGCGGCCACGAAGTCTTTCACGAACTTTTCCTTCGAGTCCGCGGACGCATAGACTTCTGCCAGGGCGCGCAACTGCGAGTGCGATCCGAAGATCAGATCGACACGGGTAGCGGTCCACTTGACCTGGTTCGTCTTGCGATCGCGTCCCTCATACACGGTTCCAGAGCCATTGGACCGTGCAGACGGCTGCCATTGCGTGTTCATGTCGAGCAGGTTGACGAAGAAGTCGTTGGTCAGCGTTTCCGGCCGCTTGGTGAAGACTCCGTGCGTGGACTTGCCGGTGTTTGCGCCCAGAACACGCAGACCGCCGACAATAGCCGTCAGCTCCGGCGCCGTCAGCTTCAGCAATTGCGCCTTGTCCACTAACAGCTCCTCAGGCGAGAGGCGCTGTTTGCCGCGGAGATAGTTGCGAAACCCATCCGCCTGCGGTTCGAGCGGTTCGAAGGACTCGACGTCCGTGTGCTCTTGTGACGCGTCCATGCGCCCCGGCGTAAACGGGACCTTCACGTCGACCCCGGCAGCCTTCGCAGCTTTCTCAATCGCCGCATCGCCGCCGAGAACGATCAAGTCGGCAAGCGAGACCTTCTTTCCCCCAGAGGCTGAAGCGTTGAAGTCTTTTTGGATCGCTTCAAGCTTTTGCAGCACCTTCGCCAGTTCAGCCGGCTGGTTGACCTCCCAGTCCTTTTGCGGCGCGAGACGAACGCGCGCGCCGTTCGCTCCACCGCGTTTATCGGAACCGCGGAAGGTTGACGCCGATGCCCAAGCCGTCGAAACCAGCTGGGAAACCGTCAGACCGGATGCGAGGATTTTCGACTTCAGAGCAGCGATGTCTTGCTCCCCAATCAGCGGGTGATTCACCCCGGGGATCGGGTCTTGCCATGGCAGCGGCTCCTTCGGAACCAGCGGGCCGAGGTAACGCACGATCGGGCCCATGTCGCGATGCGTCAGCTTGAACCATGCCCGGGCAAACGCGTCCGCGAACTGATCTGGGTGCTCGTAGAAGCGCCGTGAAATTTTTTCGTAAGCAGGGTCGAACCGCAAGGCGAGGTCGGTGGTCAGCATGGATGGCGCATGACGCTTTGACGGATCGTGCGCATCCGGTACCGTACCGTTACCCCTACCATTTTTTGGCGTCCACTGGTGCGCACCGGCCGGGCTCTTGGTCAGTTCCCAGTCGAAGCTGAACAGGTTAGTGAAGAAGTTGTTACTCCACTTAGTCGGCGTCTGGGTCCATGTGACTTCCAGACCGCTGCCGATGGTGTCGGCGCCAAAACCTTTTCCAAATTTATTCTTCCACCCGAGGCCTTGGTCCTGAATGTCGGCGCCTTCTGGTTCGGCGCCCACGTAGTCAGCGGGAATGGCCGCGCCATGGGTCTTGCCGAAGGTGTGCCCGCCGGCAATCAGTGCGACGGTTTCTTCGTCGTTCATTGCCATGCGCTTAAACGTTTCGCGAATGTCCCTGGCTGCTGCGACGGGGTCGGGCTTTCCATTAGGCCCTTCAGGGTTCACGTAAATCAGGCCCATCTGTACCGCGCCGAGGGGGTTCTGAAGATCACGATCGCCGCTGTAGCGCTCGTCCGCCAGCCACGTGCCTTCCGGGCCCCAATTCACCTCTTCGGGCTCCCAAACATCCGCGCGCCCGCCGCCGAAGCCGAAGGTCTTGAAGCCCATATCATCGAGCGCAACGTTGCCGGCGAGAATCATCAAGTCGGCCCACGAGATCTTGCGGCCGTATTTCTGTTTGATCGGCCAGAGCAGCCGACGAGCCTTGTCAAGATTCACGTTGTCGGGCCAGCTATTGAGCGGGGCGAAGCGCTGCTGCCCAGCCCCGGCGCCGCCGCGGCCATCGCCGATGCGATACGTGCCTGCACTGTGCCACGCCATGCGGATAAATAGCCCTCCGTAGTGGCCAAAGTCGGCCGGCCACCATTCCTGCGAATCCGTCATCAAGGCGTGAAGGTCTTTGATCACGGCATTCAGGTCGAGACTCTTGAATTCCTTGGCGTAGTCGAAATCCTCGCCCATTGGATCGGACAGCGGAGAGTGCTGATGCAGGACCCTCAGGCTCACCTGGTTTGGCCACCAGTCGCGGTTCGTGGGCACGGAGGCTCCGTGGTTGAACGGGCACTTGGATTCGTTAGTGTTTTTGCTCTGATCTTCGGGGGAAACAGTCCCCGATGAAGAGGCAAGTGTGTTTTCCATATGTTTTGGATTTGCCATATATTTTTCCTTTGAATTAGTTCAAAACTGTGATGGTCTACGAACCCATCTAACTGCGGTTCGCACAATAACTGCGGTTCGCACAATATAGGTGCCGACGCTCTTTCTCGATCGGCTGTTCAACAACTCGTCCACACATCTGCAGACTTAACGGGAAGCACGCTGAGCGCACTTCGCGCAGAATCCGCGAAAAATAAGTTGGCATTCACGAACAACTCGCTTGCCGAGAGAACGCGCGGCAGGCTTGGGCACGTCGTACCAGTCGACGTCCTCAACATTGCCGCAGCGGTCACAGACGAAGTGGTGATGGCGCATGCCTTCCAGGTCGAATCGCCCGGCGCGGCCCTCGACCGCCACTTCCCGCACCAGACCCGCCTTCACCAGGTCTCGCAGGTTGTTGTACGTCGTCGCCCTCGAAGAGCGTGGATCCATGCGATTCACGGCTTTGAAGATTTCCGCAGCTGTCGGATGGCCTTTGTGGTCCGTCAGGAATGCCATCACGGCATACCGCTGCGCGGTGCAGCGCAAGCCGCTACTCTGCAAAGACCGTTTAATCGATGCGGGTGCCATTTAGGAAATTAGATTATATCTAATATTAGTCTTTGTCTGAAGTCAAACGTTTGTCAACGTTAACGGTGTGCCCACACGACTACGAGCGGGAAGGGCACGGCTTCAGCCGTGCCGAAACGAGATCTCATAAAGCACGGGGCTTCAGCCCCTGAGCCGTATGCCACCAAGTGGCACAGCGGGCGAGGCGCCGATTGAACTGGCGGCCACCCGCCCGCCGAAATTCGGCAAATTCGGCAAGAAATGTTGGTATTCTTTGTGTCGCATCGCTGTTCAGGTTTTCAATCGGGTATCTGCTGTCCAAGTAAACGTTGCCGGAAGTTGGTGAACAGTGACCAAGTTAATCTTTTGGGCGGGTTTGTCGGTTCTAATCCTCTGGCTGATACGCAACCTCGTCGTTCTCTTGCCCACTTATGGGGTGGGTGGATTTATCGGAGGCACGATTGCCGATCTCCGGGTTTGGCTGCTGGCGATTCCGCTTTATTTCCTGTACAAGAAAATGAACAAATCAGTGGGTAAAGGCATTGCTGACGTGCTGCCAACGTCCAAGGAGGACAACGTCACCAAAGAGTAAGCCTATTTCAGCTTGTAGCCATAGGTGAGAAGCAGCACCACTCCGAGTAAGCCGACACCCGCAGAAAATGTGATAACTTCGATATAGAACAAGCACCACGTAATCTTGCCCACGATTCGCAATTCTTCTTTTGAAGGGGCACTGGCGTCCTGCCGTATGCGTCGGGCAGTACCTCGAAAATCGGCCAACCTATTCAGAGTGCAAAGAACACCCGAAAAAAGTGACAAGCCAAGCGTAATCAACGTCAGGATCATCAAGCACCGAGCCGATGATCCCGGAAAAACTGTGTCCCGTAGGAGTGCGAAACAATAACCAAGGGCCGCAACTCCAAATGTCAGGAAAAGATTGATCGCATAGCCAAGCTGGTCAACTGTAGTTTTCTGCCAGCGTCGGAATCGTTCAGTGTCCTCAGTGTTCATAGCGTTTGGGATAGTATCACTGAATAGTATTCCGGTCGGAATGGCAGAATTTATAGATCGGAACGTCCCCACCCCAAGCCTGTCTTGAGGTGGGCCACCTGTCGAACATGAAGAACTGAGGGATTCCCACCGGCATGAGCGTTTTATTTTCGTACTCTATGCTGCCGGCTGTTAACCGACGTTATGGCGCGCTATGGCACTTCGAAGCCTGAAATCGTTTTTTCCAACTGCGGATGAATTGCTGCAGCAGGATTTGCCGACACTCGGCGGAGTTCTACTCAGGCACCTGAAAAGCTACGAAGGATTGAACACCGTTTACCAATATGCAGGGCTAAATCGTGGGTATTTACGCGCCATGCTCGACAACCAGAACGTCGGCCTTGGGGCATTGCCGAAGGAGCCGGAGTATGGAAACCGTCAGCCTGAGGTGACAAAGCGGATGATGGAAGCGTGGAACTGGACGGGTGGCCCACTCAAGCCCGAGTTTGGCTTGAGTGGGGCAGTTCCGTCTCTCACAGCCTGGGAGACGTCACAACACAAGGTCCCTCCACTCCGCAGATCATTGCCTTCGCGATGATCTGCTCCGGTCGGGATGACAGGGTTGGGGGAAATCTGAACACCCCCAGTCAAACCAAAACCAGGCTGGGGTGGGCCACGCGCACGGTGGGGGTTGACAACACGGGGAAACGGGCCTACGATGGTAGTTAGTTAACTAACTTAAAACGGCGATGGGAAAACCACAAGCAGACAAGCGGACACGGCTGATTGAGACCGCCATGAAGCTGGCGTATCGGATCGGTTTCAGAGAGACGAGCCTGGCGGACATCGCCGAAGCCGCCCACGTTCCGGTAGGGAACGTTTACTACTACTTCAAAACCAAGGAAGAACTCGCCGAAGCGGTGGTGGAGCGGCGCCTCGAGGAGTTTCGCGCAGACCGGGCGGAGTGGGACCGCTTGAGTTCTCCGGAGGAGCGGCTGTTAGCTTTCGTGGGTAGCGTCCAAGCGAACCGGGAGCAACTTGCGCGCGGAGGATGCGCTCTTGGCGGACTGTGCACGGAGTTGCACAAGGAGGGCGGCGCTCTCGCGAAGAGATCCGCGGCGCTCTTCAATGAGCCCATGCGTTGGCTTGAGGAGCAGTTCCGGGCCATTGGCCATGAAAAGGATTCACGAGAACTCGCGGTCCATTTGTTCTCCGCCTTTCAGGGTATGGCGGCTGTTGCGCTTGGCACCAACGACCGCGAGGTAGTGGTGATGGAGGCAAAGAGGCTTAAAGACTGGATCGGGACCTTGTGACACGCAATCATCGAGCAACCAGGGAAGATCGGCACTTCGCTATGAAGAAGCTTCAGGGAAACGTCGCGCTCGACGACCCTACATCGCCAATCCCGACCTGGTCGAGCGGCCCGCGACCGGCCCTCCGCTCGCCAAAGTCGGCTGGGGAACCGTCTACGGGTCGGGACCACGCGGCGATTTCGACTATCCAGCAATCCATTCAATAGTGTCCGAAGTGCTCGGAAGTTGGGCGTCTTTTATGCGAGGGATTCAATTATGAAACTCACGAGCAATACGATTTTGATCACCGGCGGTGGCAGCGGCATCGGTTACGAACTTACCAAACAACTCACGGCACTTGGTAACACGATTCTTATCACCGGCCGCGATCAATCTAAGATGGACCGTGCGAAAGCGGCCTTTCCAGAAATTCACACCTTTCGAAGCGACGTGTCCGATCCGAAAGCGATCGCCACTCTTTACGAACAGGTCACCAAACAATTTCCCGAGCTCAACATTTTGATCAACAACGCCGGCATCATGCGTGAGATCAATGTTCACGACAAAGCTGGAAGCCTCG
>Ga0185299_10001664_pt1 | contig 40047 bp, 34 predicted proteins | sample PaiPotPPA55metaG_FD_128002 | JGI IMG/M metagenome (GOLD analysis project Ga0185299, IMG submission 128002) | Iron sulfur acid spring bacterial and archeal communities from Banff, Canada, to study Microbial Dark Matter (Phase II) - Paint Pots PPA... ...
CCAGCAACTCCGGCGCGCTGAACGTGACCGGCGGCACGCTGACCGTGAACAATGGCCTGACCAACGCCGTCGGCGGCACGATGTCGATTTCCAGCGGCGCTACGCTGAGCGCGGCCGGGGCGCTGAGCAACAACTCCAATACGTCGGGCGGGATCAGCATCAGCGGCACGCTGACGGAGACCGGCAACACCGCGATCAGCAATTCCGGCACGATCACGCTGTCGGGTGGCACGCTGAGCGACAGCGGGACCGGCGGCATCAGCAACGCCAGCGGCGCCACGATTACCAGCAGCGGGTCGAGCACGCTGACCGGCGGCTCAGGCGGCACTACAAATACCGGTACGCTCAACGTGACCGGTGGCACGCTGACGGTCACGGGCGCACTGACCAACAATGGCACGATGACGGTTTCGACTGGCGCGACACTGTCCACGTCCGGCGCGCTGACCAATAGTTCCGGTCAGACCATCACGATCAATGGCACGCTGACCGACACCAGCAGCAGCGCGCTGAGCAATGCGGGCACGATTACGCTCAGCAACGGTTCGCTGACCGACACCACAGCCGGCATCAGCAATAGCGGCGCGATCAGCGGCGCGGGGACCGTGACGGTTGGCACGGCGACCGGCACGCATCTGTCCGGTAGCGGAAAGGTCATTGCGAGCGGCGGCACGCTCGACCTTGTTGGGACGGTGGACAGCGGTCCGCTGCTGCAGGTCGACGCCACCGCCGCGAATTCGGACCTGAAGATCGACGGCACGGCGACGGCGGCGGCAACAAATGGCATTACCGACACGACCGGCAATGCCGGCACCTTCAACAGCTCGAATCAGACCCTCGAGATTGGGCCCTCTGGCCAGCTGACGATCAGCGTCGCGCAGACCGTGAGCAACGGCAAGATTCAGCTCGATGGCGGCACGCTGGTCGACAATAACGGACTTACTCTCGGCAGTGCGGGCAAGATAACCGGCTCCGGCAAGGTGCAGGCGGCGGTGACCGCCAATGGCTCGACCGCTCCTACGATCACCGCCAGTGGAGGACAGCTGGAAGTCACTGGAGCCATTACCAATACCAGCAGCAATCTCGCGCTCACGATTGGCAGCGGCGCGTCTGACAAGCTGTTGCTCGATACTGCCAGCAATGCAACCTCGCTGACGTTCTCGGGCTCGACCGGGACATTGGAGCTCAACACCTCTGGCACACTGACGCTCACCAACGCGCTGGCGATCGGCGCCAACACGGTGAAGCTGGACGGGGCCGCCACGACGCAACTGACCGATGGGGCCGCCAACACGATCGCCGGCGGCACCATCAGCGGTACGGGCACCATCGCGGCGAACACCAGCATCACCGGCTCCGGCACGATCAGCATCCCGATCTCCACTGCCGGCACGCTCACGGCGAGCGGTGGCACGCTCGACCTGACGGGGACGGTGAGCGGGCGCACGCTGGCGATCATCAATGCGCTTGGATCGATCCTGAAGATCGACGGCACTGCCACCGCTTTGGCAGCAACTACAATAGGGATCGCCAACGCGAACCAGACGCTGGAGATCGGCACTGGTGGCAGTCTGACCGTCAGCACGCTCGAGAGCATCACCAACGGCACGATCAAGCTCGATGGTGGCACCGCACTGCTGACAGACGCGTCCGGCTTGACTATCGGCGCCGGCGCGACGTTGATCGGGGCGGGGAAGGTGACCGCGCCCATCGCCGGCATCGGCACGATCACGGCGAGCGGCGGCACGCTGGAACTGAACGGTGCTGTCACCGCTGTCAGCACTCTGCATGTCGGAAGCGCCAATGGCGATACCCTGAAGCTCGACGGCATCAGCGGCGCGACTGCCCTGACATTCCTGGGCACGACCGGGACCCTGGAACTCAATACCGGGACCCTGACGGTCACCAACGCGCTGGCGGTCGGCGCCAACACGGTGAAGCTGGACGGAGCGGGGACGACGCAGCTGACCGATGCGAACGGCATCACGCTTGGCAGCGGGGCGACGGGAGGCACGATCAGCGGCACTGGCACAGTCGCGGCGAATACTGGCATCACCGGATTTGGCACGGTGAGCATCCCGATTTCGCATGCGACCACGGTGACCGCGTCGGGCGGCACGCTCGACCTGACGGGGACCGTGAGCAGCGGCGCCGTGCTCGCAATGGCCTCGGCCTCGGCCTCGGACCTGAAGATCGACGGCACGGCGACCTCGTCGGCCGCAATCTCGATCACCAGTGCTAATCAGACACTGGAGGTTGGCAGCGCCGGCAGTCTGACGATTGGTGCACCGCAGACTGTTTCGCTTGGCAAGATCCAGCTCGATGGCGGCACGCTGACGGATAGCAGTGGCAGCGGCATCACGGTCGGCGCCGGAGCGAACAACGGGTTTATAACCGGTTTCGGCACAGTGGCGGCCCGAGTGGCCCATGGTGGCACCGGTACCGGGAGCACGGTTACGGCAACGGGCGGCACGCTGAAAATTACCGGGAACATCACCGGAAGCGAGAGCCTTCAAATTGCGAGCAACGCAACGCTCGAACTCGGCGGTACGTCCACCAGCACGGTGACCTTCCAGGGCAGCACGGGTACGTGGCAAATCGACAGCACGGGGGGGACTGCGTTCTCGTTACACGGAGGGGGAAGCCTGCTGCCAATCGGCGACGTTATCGATTTGCCGAATATCACATTCAACCTTGCGGCGGATAGCTATAGCAGCAGCACCACCACCATCACAGTCAGCGATGGTGCGGGCCATACGGTGACCATCAATGTTGTGGGCGGTATCGGTAGCGGGAACACCTTCACGTTCCACCCGGACGCGGGCACCGGCACCAAGGTCTTTGATCCACCTGTCTCAAGCGGCGCGTCACAGGGGGTAAGTAGCAACGCCGGGCAAGCGGTCAGTTTGGCGCTGACTGCTCCCGATTTAAGTCAGGGCTCGCTCGTCACGGCAACCATCAACGACGTCCCGACTGGTTGGGTGGTCAACGGCGGCACTGAGAATGCGGACGGATCCTGGACAGTGGCGGCCAACGACGTGTCGTCCCTGACAATCACGACGCCTGCGACCTATTCCGGGGCAGCTTTGCTCCACGTGGTGGAGACCTGGACCCAAGCCAACGGCACGACGGCAAGCGCGACGGTGACGGACAACGTCGAGGCCTACGCGCCGGGCTTGCCGATCTTCGCTCTCGCCGGCGACGACCACCTCACCGGCGCCGGCGGCAACGATCTCTTCGTCTTCGCGCAGTCGATCGGCCACGACGACATCTTTAATTTCAACCCAGCATCCGACAAAATCGATCTGATCGGCTCTGCCCACGCCAGCAGCTTTGGCGACATCCAGGCCAATCTGGCCGACGACGCCAACGGCAATGCGGTGATTACGCTTGGTGACGGCCAGTCGATCACGTTGCGCGGCGTCGATGCCTCCTTGCTCACCGCCGGCAATTTCGCGTTCGATCAGACTCCGGTCATCGACAATGCCGGCAGCATGGTCATCGGCGATGGCGCCGTCCTGCCGCTGAGCGGCACGATCGACAACACCGGCACCATCGAGTTGAGTTCGACCGGCCACACGACGGATCTCCAGCTCACTGGATATGGCGCCACGCTCGATGGCGGCGGCCAGGTGATCCTGTCGGATAATAGCCAAAACTTCATCTCCGGCACCGATGCTAACGTCACGCTGACCAACGTCGACAATACCATCTCCGGCGCCGGCCACCTCGGCAATGGGCAGTTGACCTTGGTCAACGAGGGACTGATCGATGCCAACGGGACAAATCCGCTCATTGTCGATACCGGAGCGAACTCCGTTACGAATTCGGGCACGCTCGAGGCGACCGGCAGCGGTGGATTGATCATCGACAGCAATGTCGTGAATTCCGGCTCCATTTGGGCAAATGGAGGCAATGTCGCGATCCACGGCAACGTCACCGGCGACGGCAGCACGACAATCAGCGGCCATGCGACGGTCGAATTTGACGGTGCCGACTCCGGATCCGTGACCTTCCAAAGCTCCACCGGCACCTTGCAGCTCGATCATTCGTCGAGCTTCACCGGCACTATCTTCGGCTTCACGGGCGACGGCACGCTTGCCGGCTCGGATCACGTCGACCTCAAAGACATCAATTTCAACTCGGGCAGTTTCTCGGACAGTTATAACAGCGCGACCGATATCCTCACCGTGAGCGATGGAGCTCATACGGCCAATCTCGACTTCAATGGAAACTACCAACTCGCGAATTTCAAGTTCTCCGCTGATGCCCAGGGCGGCACGACCGTGTACGACCCGCCCGTGACGACTTCGACCACGACAGCAGGCGAGGAGAGCACGAACGACGCGCAGCACACGGATACAGCCTGGGACAACATTGCCGGCGGCAGCCGCGGCAACGACGCCTTCGTCTTCAAGCCGAATTTTGGTCACGACGCCGTCACGAATTTCAAACCGAGCACCGAGACGATCCAGACCGATCACACGCTATTCCAGGACCTCCAGCACCTGGTGGATGCCGCACACCACGACGTGGGCACAAACGCGGCGATCACCGCCGACCCCGGCAGCAGCAACACCCTCCATGACATGTTCAAGAACCAGTCGCTCCATCACCTGGGCGATTTCCATTTTGTGTAGTCTAGAGCGGATTTCGATTTTCAGTCTCAGCGAGTTGTGATCCCGGGCACCAGATTTGAGATGCGGGCACGCAATGTGGAAAAAGAAGAAAGCAACGGCCATGGCAAGTGAACCAACGACGAAGCCCGGCGCGGCGGACCAGGCTTCCGAGAGCGGTTCCAAAGCTCCCACTGGCAACAGCGACGAGACAGCAGCAACGTTCCCGACCCCTTCGGCCAGCGATACCGGGAAGGCTTCCACCGCTACCACGGGCGCCGCGCAACGCACGGAGACGGTGCGCCACGTCGATCTCGCCGTCGGTCAGATCGTCGCGGTGCTCATGCAATCTCCGCAGCACAAGCATTACTCGCTCGCCGATCTCGAATGGCTCGTGCTGCCTGCGGTGCTCAGCGGGCAATTCCGCATCGCTCAGGCGCAACAGTCAGGCGCGGCAGCGCCGATCGGGGTGGCGCTCTGGGCGAGCGTCTCGGCGGACGTCGACAAGCGGCTTTCGGATCTGTCGAAGCCGGCGCGGCTGCGCCCGGACGAGTGGCGCGCGGGCGACATCCCCTGGCTGATGGAGCTCGTGTGCGACCCGCGCGTCCAGCCGGCTTTGCTCAAGAACCTCAGCGACAACCTCTTCAAGGGCCGCGGGCTCAAGATGCGGGTGCGTGGCGCTGATGGCAAACCGCAGATAGGCACATTGCGCGGCGAATCGGAGGAAGTCAGCCCAGCGTGATGAACGCCCCGGGGCGCCGCTTTGACCCGCGAGCCTGGTCATTAACTTTTCGAGAATTTTCGAGGGGTTACTGGTGAAATCCTGGCGAATTTGGTTAGTGGCGAATCTGCCTTGGCGAGACGGGCTGCGCTGTCGACGGAGCAGGGTTCACCCAGCCCGCCTTCTCCACTGCAACCTCCAGCATGCGAATAATGCGCTGATGCTCGGCACGGGTCATCACTCCTGCTGCGACTCCGCCGCGATAGCCTCGCAACTCGAAGCGAAAACCCTCGCCCTGGCTGGTGATTGTCAGTCCCTCCGCAAGTTCGGCGGCTGTTGCGCCGGTTTTCAGGACCTCGCTTGGGGTCGCGGTAATCGCCTTCGCGGTGGTGGTCAGTGCGACATCGCGCTCGAACGCGACAAGTTCGCCGCGATACTCTACGGATCCCCGCTGCACCAGAGGAGATGTGCCCGCCAAGAATTTTGGCGCGCGCTCGAGCAGGGCCAGCACCACCCGTCTGGTTAGCCAGAAGGACCAGGTCTCCGGATGGCCCGGATTAACGATCGCGAGCACCCGGTCTTCTTGCAGCTCATAGCTGATTGCAATGGACCTCAGGGCTGCCATCAGGCGATTAGAGCACGCTGTCGGGCCTCGATCCAAGAGTCCTTTTAGCTCGACCGCCTATGCCTGGTTGGGCGAGGCACCGCGCTCGTTTTGGTTGCTTGTGGGTCGTGCCTCCAGCATGCGCGCTTGCGTGCTTGCTGATATGCAATCAGATTCCACTTTTTGGCAGAACGAACCCAAGGCTCCACCTCCCCCATCCCGCTCCGGAGGAGAGGATTGGGCTGCAGACGCCTCCAGGTTAACTTTTTTGAACCTTTTTCGAGACTTAGGGGACAAAAGCACCGGCACATGGCATAATATCTGTGCCCGGCTGGCATCGCCGGAGCGACAACGCAACGCTGTCCCGGAGGTACGGACGGGTGCTAAGACCGCGCTCTCCGATAAGGTGAATTGCCGATGTGGGAGTTTGAAAGCTCCCCGACAGAAGGATGGGCCGCGGCGCAACCGCACAGGCGCGAGATAGACTAGCCACGATGGCACCCCGCCCCACCAAACGTCGTCCGATGACCCTCGAGCGTACCGAGCTCGCGACTGCGCTCGCGTCCTGCCGCGGCGCCTTCGTCGCCACCGGCCTGCTCAGCGGCATGAGCAACGTGCTCATGCTCACCGGCGCGCTCTTCATGCTCGAAGTCTACGACCGCGTGCTGCCGAGCCGCAGCGTGCCCACGCTCATCGGTCTCGCCGCCCTCGCGGCCGGCCTCTATGTCGCGCTCGGGCTGCTCGATCTCATTCGCGGGCGCATCCTCGCTCGCATCGGCATCAGTCTCGACGAGTCTATGAGCGAGCGCCTCTATCGGACCATCGTGAAGCTGCCGGCCATCGTCGGTTTGCGCAACGATGGGGCAGCCCCCATGCGCGACCTCGACACCGTGCGCGCCTTCCTCGGCGGAGTCGGGCCGATCGCGCTCTTCGATCTGCCCTGGATGCCAATCTATCTCGGCATCTGCTTTGCCTTCCATTTCTGGATCGGCATGACCGCGACCGTAGGCGCCGTCGTGCTGGTCGTTCTCACCCTGCTCACGGAGTGGCTCACCATCAAGCCGACGCGTGCCGCGGCGCAGCTCGCGCAGTCGCGCACCGCCATAATCGAATCGAGCCGGCGCAATTCCGAGGCGCTGGTCGCGATGGGCATGGTCCCGCATCTCAGCAGCCGCTGGGCCAAGGTCAGTGCCGACTATCTCGCCTCCAACCGCCACGCCAGCGACGCCGCCGGCGGCTTCGGCGCCCTCTCCAAGGTCCTGCGCATGATGCTGCAATCGGCCGTGCTCGGGGTGGGCGCCTATCTCGTGATCTATCAGCAGGCGTCCGCCGGCATCATTATTGCTGGCTCGATCTTGAGCGCGCGCGCGCTCGCGCCGGTCGATGTCGCCATTACCCACTGGCGCGGCTGGGTCGCCGCACGGCAAAGCTGGGAGCGGCTACGCACGCTGCTCGCAAAAATCCCCGTTGACAGTGAGCCGATGCCGCTCGAGCCGCCACACAAGAGCCTGCTGGTGGAGAGCGCGAGTGTAGTACCGCCCGGCGCGCACAAGGCGGTGGTACGCGAGCTCTCGCTCAAGCTCCAGCGCGGCAATGCGCTCGGCGTGATCGGACCGAGCGCGTCGGGCAAGTCCTCCTTTGCGCGCATGCTGGTAGGATACTGGACGCCCGCGCAGGGCAAGGTGTGCCTCGATGGGGCATCGCTCGATCAGTGGGCGCCGGATACGCTCGGTCGCTATATCGGCTATCTGCCTCAGCACGTGGAGCTGCTCGACGGGACCGTGGCGCAGAACATCAGCCGCTTTGAGCCCGACCCCGATCCGAAGGCGATCCGCGCCGCGGCGGCTGCTGCCGGGGTGCACGACATGATCGTGTCGCTGGAGAACGGCTACGATACCCTGATCGGTGAGCATTCCGGCGTGCTCTCCGCGGGCCAGGCGCAGCGCATCGCGCTTGCGCGCGCACTCTACCGCGACCCCTTCCTTGTCGTCCTCGATGAGCCGAACTCCAACCTCGATGCCGACGGGGATGCGGCCTTGACGCAGGCCGTCTTCGCCATCCGCGCCCGCGGCGGCATTGCCGTGGTAATTGCGCACAGGCCGAGCGCCATCGCGAGTGTCGACCTCCTACTGGCGATGAAAGAGGGTCGTGCCGTGGCGTTTGGGCCGAAGGACGAAGTGCTCGCCAAAGTACTCCATCGCGAGCCGCCGCCGCGGCCCCTCAGGGTGGTTCCGGAAGTCGGCAGCGCTTAGAATGCGGTTGGCCATACGAGCTATGAAAGCAAAGCCCACCCCCACACGAAAATCCATCCGCCGCAACATCCTGGCAGGCCTTGCCGTGCTCGCCATGCTCGTGATCGGCGTCGGCGGCTGGGCGAGCACCACCCAGCTCTCCGGCGCGCTCATCGCCCCGGGATCGATCGTCGTCGATACCAACGTCAAGAAGGTGCAGCATCCCACTGGCGGTGTGATCGGGGAGCTGCGCGTACGTGACGGCGATCGGGTCACGGCCGGCGAGATCGTCGCGCGGCTCGACCAGACGGTCACGCGCGCCAACCTCGCCATCATCACCAAGGGGCTTGATGAGCTATTTGCGCGCAAGGCGCGGCTTGCCGCTGAGCGGGACGGCGCCCAGAATATTGTCTTTCCCGCAGTGCTGACCAGCCGTGCCGGCGATCCGGAAATCGCGCAGATTATGGAAGGCGAGCGCAAGCTCCTCGAGCTGCGGCGTAACTCGCGCACCGGCCAGAAGGCGCAATTGCGCGAACAGGCGGGCCAGCTCAACCAAGAAATCGTCGGCATGATGGCGCAGCAAACAGCCAAGCGCAAAGAAATCGAGCTGATCGCCCGGGAGCTCGACGGTGTGCGCGAGCTCTACAAAAAGAACCTGGTCCAGCTTACCCGGTTGACCCAGCTGGAACGCGAGGCGACGCGGTTGGACGGCGAGCTCGCCCAGCTCATCGCCGCTGTGGCGCAAGCCAAGGGCAAGATCGCCGAGAACGAGCTCAAGATCATTCAGATCGACCAGGACCTCAGTAGCGAGGTCGCCAAGGAGATGCGCGAGATCGACGGCAAGATCGGCGAGTTTGTCGAGCGCAAGATCACCGCCGAGGACCAGCTCCAGCGCGTGGATATTCGCGCGCCACAGGACGGTACCGTGTTTCAGCTCAGCGTGCACACGGTGGGCGGCGTGATCTCGCCCGGCGAGGCGATCATGCTTATCGTTCCCGATGCCGACAGCCTCACGGTCGAGGCGAAGGTGGATCCCAAGGACATCGAGCAGGTGCAGTTGCAGCAGAAGGCTGTGCTACGGTTTTCGGCCTTCAATGCTGCGACCACGCCGGAGATCAACGGCGCGGTCTCGCGCATCTCTGCCGATATCACTACGGATCAGCGCACAGGGCAGAGCTATTACACCATTCGCATTTCCATCCCGCCCGATCAGCTCACCCGATTGGGCGAAGCAAAGCTCGTGCCAGGCATGCCGGTCGAATGTTTCATCCAAACCGGAGAGCGTACCGTCATCTCCTACCTGCTCAAGCCCCTGCGCGACCAGCTCATGCGCACCTTCCGCGAAAGGGGATGACCATCGCTCATGAAAACTGTGCTGCTGAGATTGGGGCAGGCGCTTGCGTCGCGCAGAACCTTCGGCCTCGTCCTTCTGGCGGCCTTTTTCCTTCTTCGCATCTGGAGTCCGCATTGGCTCGAGGAGATGCGGCTCCGCAGCTTTGACTTTTATCAGAAAATCAGCCCGAGAGAGTATTCCGAAGCCCCCGTCGTCATCGTCGATATCGACGAAAACAGTCTGAGCACGTACGGGCAGTGGCCCTGGCCGCGAACGCTGCTCGCCGATCTCCTTACCCGGCTGTACGAGTGGCAGGTGGCAGCTGTCGCCTTCGACGTGGTTTTTGCAGAGCCCGACCGCGCCTCTCCCGACGAGGCGGTAAAATACTTCCGTAGCCTCGACGAGGGAACGCGCGAGCTCCTCTCACACCTGCCCAGCAACGACGAGACCTTCGCCAAGGCAATAAGTCAGGGAAGGGTGGTGCTCGGCCAGTCCGGCACGGGCGCCACGAAGACGCGCTCGGAGGGGCAATTTCCTGAGACCGGCGTTGCCACCATGGGCCCAGATCCGAGCCGGTATCTGATTGGCTTTCCCCACCTGCTGCGCAATCTTCCCGTGCTGGAGGAGGCGGCCGCGGGGCGCGGGCTGTTCAGCATTCAGCCGGAGCAGGACGGGATCGTGCGCCGCGTGCCGATCGTGATGAAGGCCGACGACAAGATCATGCCGGCGCTTACACTGGACCTGCTGCGGGTTGGCACCGGCGCAAGCACGATTTTGGTGCGTACCGACGAGGCAGGGGTGAGCAGCGTGGCGGTGCCGGGCCTCGAGTTGCCGACCGACCGCAATGGCCGCGTCTGGGTGCACTACACCCGCCACAACCCAGCCCGTTACGTCTCCGCCAAGGACATCCTCGAAGGCAAGGCCGCGCCGGAGCGGTTTGCCGGCAAGCTCGCGCTTGTTGGCACATCCGCCATCGGCCTCCTCGACGTGAAAACGACCCCGGTCTCGGCAGCCATGCCGGGTGTCGAGGTGCACGCCCAGCTGCTCGAGGCCGCCATGACCGACTCGCTCCTTGGCGCCCCCAGCTACGCGCTAGGGGTAGAAATGAGCACGGCGCTCGTCGGCGGCGTGGCCCTCTCGCTGCTTGCACCCATCGCCAGTGTGCTCACGCTGTTTGCCACTGCGGTGCTGATGACAGGCGCCGTGATCGCAGGGTCCTGGATAGCCTACAGCCAGCACCAGGTGCTGCTCGACGCCACCTTCCCGGCCCTTGCTCTCGTTTCGGTCTACATGAGCGTGGTCGTGATCGGATATTTTCGCGAGCAACTCGACCGCCGGCGTATCCGGTTGGCCTTTGGCCAATACTTGTCCCCAACCCTGGTCGAGCGGCTTGCAAAATCGTCGAAGGGGCTCGTCCTCGGCGGCGAGGATCGCATCATGACAGTCCTGTTCAGCGACGTGCGCGGGTTCACCACTATTTCCGAAAGCTACAAGGACAATCCACAGGGACTCACCGCATTGATGAACCGTTTTCTCACCCCGGTTACCAATGCAATCATTGCGCGCAACGGAACGATCGACAAATACATGGGCGACGCGGTGATGGCGTTTTGGAACGCGCCGCTGGATGATACGGCCCAGGAGAGCGATGCGTGCAATGCCGCACTCGATATGCTGGCGCAAGTGGATGCGCTCAATCGGGAGCGCGAGCGCGAAGCATCTGAAGCGAATGTTCCGTTCGTGCCGATCCTGATGGGAATCGGCGTCAACACCGGGCGGTGCACGGTCGGCAACATGGGATCGGATCTGCGCTTCCAGTACACCGTCATGGGAGACACCGTGAACGTTGCCTCCCGCCTGGAGGGGCAAACCAGGACCTATGATCTCTCCACCATCATCGGATCCAGAACGGCTGCCGCTGTTGCGGATGAGTACGCCTTGTTGGAGATCGACATAATTCGGGTGAAGGGAAAGGCCGAGCCGGAGGTGATCTACACGATCCTCGGGCGCGCGGAGTTGAGCAACACTGCGGAATTCAAGTCGCTGCGGGAATCCTGGGAGAGCTTGTGCCTGTGCTACCGCAAGCAGGATTGGGCCGGCGCGCGAAAAATGCTGGACGCTTGCCGCTCCTGCTCCGATGGCCTGCAAGTAGCTGGCCTGCTTGATACGTATGCGGTGCGGATTGATCGGCTCGAGCAGAGCCCGCCTGGGCTCGGATGGGACGGGGTGTACACCGCGGAAACCAAGTGACTACGGCATCTCCCGCAAACAACCGTCACCTGCAGTTTGATCCCAGAGTCGGGGGGACGCCGCACAAGCTCACGATGCGCTCTGCAGGCGCAATTGACGCTCCTGCGCCAACTTTTCCTCGAGCTGCTTTAGATTTTGCAGCAGCCGTTCGCCGACAAGGCGGAGGAAATAAAAGCCGAACTCTGGATTCTCGAAATAAAGCTCGCGCACCTGATCGTAGTTGATCATCAGGACCTGTCCGGACTCGGTGCACTCGATTGTCGCCGTCCGGTGCGAGCCGGACGTCAGCAAACCCATCTCACCGAAAATATGTCCGGGCCGCAGCTCGATTCCGAGTTCGGACACGACGAACTTTCCGTTTTTTGCCAGAAACATTTCATGGGCAAGGTCGCCCTTGCGGAACAGAACGTCGCCCTTCTTGTAGTTTCGTTTGTGCATGAATGGCTGCAGCCAGTCCATGCTCAGGTCGCTGGTGGCCGCGGCGCGCACTTTCTTGACTAGCTCGAGCATCTGATAGAGGCGAAACACGTTGAGCGGTAGCAGGATAGAATAGAGCAAGATCGGCGCCAAGGAGCGCGCCAAAATCCCCGAGCAGAGAAAAGCCAGCGCACTCCCAATGGCCGCTATGCGCAATGGAATGACCGTCTTCATCGAAGTGGATGCAATGTAGAGCAAGCAGCCAATGATCACGCAGATATTCGCGGGCGTTACGAAGCCCAGCAGGAATTCCAGTCTTAGGTAGGAACCAAGGTCCATGTTGCCCACCATTTGATATGCCTAGAACGTCGTTTGGGAGTTCACTCGAAAGCCATCTCGGAAGTGAAAAAGCTCTGGAACGAGCCTTTCGACCGGACGCTGATGATGCCTTCGCCTTTGCCTCTACCCACCGCAAAGACGGCAGGACCCTGCTGCAGCGAAATGCAGATCCCCGCCAACCGCGCGCCTCTAGTAAGTGCCCGCAGGCCCGTATTGTCGCCGGACGCTCGCAACCGCTCGGCGTGCGAGAATTGCCGCTCGGGATTGCAGGCCGGATACTGCGTCTTGACAGTCCTCTCCGTCATCTGGACCTGCAGCAGCATCGCTGTTCCCAATACTCCGGCATGTACACGATCTGCATCGGATGCTCCAGGGTTGTCTTTCAGCAGTATGCGGACCTTGGTATTGCATTTTAATCGAGTTGCATAGCAGTTGGATGAAAGTGATAACGACGGCGAGAGCTGTTTACACATCCCGGGCTGCAGGCGCCGATCCCTTCCTCCGGCTCAATCTTTCATAAGCTTTGGGTTGCTTGATAGACCGCGGAAGGGTCGATCCTGACCTGGCACTCGTTCCGGTCAGATCGAATGACGCCGTAATATTTGGGTGGGGTAGCTGTACAAGCTGGCTGCATGCAGCCAGCTTGTACAGCATAATCCACCTGGGTTTGAGAGCTCAAGCCTAGGCGGTATTGCCGGTGCGAACGCGTTCATGTGATATAGGCGACTGCGGGACGTTCAATAACGATGCGGGGTGAGATGAAGGTCTTTTTCTCTTTCTATTATGATGAGGACCGGCATCGGGCAGACGTGATCTGTGCGGCTTGGCAGGCACGACATCCACCCGGGGCTGCTGCTTACGTGGACAGCCAGGTATCGAAATCGGCCAAGACACTTGGGGACGATGAGATTAAGCAGACAATCCGCAACGGGATTGATCAAACAAAAGTGACGTGCGTGTTGATCGGTGCGCACACCTGGGATAAGCGCTGGGTTCGCTACGAGATTGCGCACAGCGTTGAGCGTGGGAACGGCCTCTTGGCGGTGCGGATCAGCGGGGTCGCCGACCCGAAGACGCAGCAGACGACGGTCAGCGGTTGGAATCCCCTTGCTTATATCGGCCTCGGAAGAATGAAGAGCGGCGATTATTTGCTGTTTGAGAACATCAATGGGCAATGGAGCCGGTACCAGGACCATGCGCTGCCATTGCGGAGGCCGGCATACGTGCCCAACATGAGCGTCGGCTATGTCCAGCCGCTGTCGGTTGGGCTCAACGAATACGAATATGTGGCGCAGAATGGCTCTGAAAATTTGGATCAGTGGATTGCGCAAGCGGCGGCAAAATCGCGCTAGGTGGTCACTCGTTGGATGAAGAAGGGTGGGAAGCGGTCTGGTGCGCGACGGCTGGCTTGTCGGATTTCGAGAACCCACAATACGGTGCTCATGACGCGTGTTTTTGTACGTGATTCGACTTTCTTGAGTTCAAGGCGACAATCTGCTCGCCAAGTCGGCGGTTGAAAACCATGGCTGGTAGAACGTCTTTATCTGGCAGCCTTCAACTTTCTAGAACCCGCTCCCGCCTCCGAAGCGAAGATTGACCCCAAACAAAACCATGTGAATCTTTTGACTGATATTGATTGGAAATATTTGCCCCAGAACGATTGCGGATGTGAAGGGCACCTGGACGCTGCGGAAGCCCAGGTAATCGTACTCCAGAGACAGCGACACGGGAGCATGGGCAAAGGCCCATTCCCCGCCGAAACCCGCTGTCCAGCCCGTTGTCGAGCTGGCCCCCTGCGCAACAATGGCGCCAGCCTCAACTAGACTGGCAGTCCCCGCAGTGGAGCTGATTGCCGTGGCGGGAGCCACCCTCATGGTACCTGGGAAAATCGGAACGTCCTCCCCATCGGGCACGGAGATATGGTAAATGTCGTGAACGAAAGCGCCCCCAAACTTTCCGTAGAGCAGAAGAGTGGGCAGTACCGTGTATCCGACACGGCCTGTGAACGTGGCAACGGTCTGGACATAGGAGTTGTTGACCAGGATGGTCGTCGGCAGGACGTCGCTGCCTTTCATTCCAGAGAGGTCGACCAGCCCCTGAAGCCCGAACACGAAGGAACCGGCCTGGTAGTCGCACCCTAGCTGGCCCCCTCCGAGCACCCCGCGGGCAGTCAGATCGCCCATCGAGCCTGGTGACGGAGCAAAGGTCCCAAGCGTGTCAACATTACTTATGGGCGACGCTCCGCCCCCCATATTGACGCCGATATAGCAGCCGGTCCAACTGTAGAGCGGGGCAATCGGCGGCGGCTGGTAAGGTCCGAGCACTCCCATGTCGGCCGCAACTGCGGAGCCGGCAAAGCCGCACAGCAGGACGCACGCGAGCAACCACCTGTTCATGACGCGCTCACCGACCCACACCACACGAGCCGATTCTAGACCGGGCAGCCGTACGAGTCTGTTGCTCTAGAGCAACTGTCCCATAGGAATGCGCGGGAGGAAGCGGTGGCAGGATAGTGCGGAGGACGATCAATGGCGGATTACGAGTACGAATGCGTAACAGTGCGGGTGAAGGATGGAATTGCATGGGCGGCACTCAACCGGCCGGAGAAGCGCAATGCCATGTCGCCCCAGCTGCATTACGAGATGGACGATGCCCTTGCGCGGTTGGAAGTTGACGGTGCCGTCAAGGTCGTGGTGGTCACCGGGGAGGGCGGAAATTTCAGCGCGGGACAGGATCTGAAGAAGTTCTTCCGCGAGCTGGAAAGGAATCCGGGCGAGCGCAAGAAAGCCGCCGCTGCCGCCAATCGGTGGCGCTGGGAGCGGCTCTATGGCTACGACAAGCCAACCATCGCCATGGTGCACGGCTATTGTGTGGGCGGGGCTTTCATGCAGCTGTTGGCCTGCGACTTTGCCATCGCAGCGGAGAATGCGACGTTCTGCCTCTCCGAGGTGAACTGGGGGATTCTGCCGGGCGCGCTCGTCTCGAAGGCGGTCGCCGACACGGTGCTTCCGCGCCATGCGCTTTATTATGCGTGCCTGGGTGAGCCGTTTGACGGCAAGGAGGCCGCGCGCATCGGCATGATCAATTATGCCGTGCCGGCCGAAAAGCTCGAGGCGGCAACCACTGAGCTCGGGGAAAAGCTGATGAAGAAAAGTCCCGCGGTCCTGCGCGCCACCAAGCAGGCGATTCGGCACGTGCGCACAATGGATGTGCCGCAGGCGTACGATTATCTTGCGGAGAAGGGCAAAGCTATCAAGGTCGCCGACACCGAGGATTCCTACAATACCGGGCTGCGCCAGTTCCTGGATGAGAAATCCTACAAGCCTACGTTCGAACCGTTCCGGCTGGGCGTGAGCTCGGCGACTGAAACCTCAAAGGCGGCGAAGAAGTAAGTGCGTGCGCCGGCCACGCCGGCCAATTAAGGGTGGCTCCATGCTTGCACGAGTCCTGTTGATTGCGGGCCTGCTTGCGGCTTTGCCTCAAACGGCCTTGGCCCAGTTCTACAAGGGCAAGACCATCACGATGATCATCAACTATCCTGCCGGCGGTCCCAGTGACATCGAGGGTCGCATTGTTGCGCAACATTTGCCTGACCATATGCCGGGCAAGCCTACCATCGTGATAAAGAATGTCGGCGGTGCCAGCGGCGTGATCGGCGCCAACCAGCTGGGCGAGGCGCCTGCCAATGGCGAGAGCATGGGCTTTTTCACCTTGGACACGATCGGGCACATCGTGGGAAATCCTGCGATTCGTGTGAGCTACACGGATTTCGTGCTCATTGCCGGGGTGGCCAACCCTCTGGTCGTTTACATGCGAAGGGACACGCCCCCCTGGTATCAAGGTTGCCGCCGACATCATGAAGGCGAACGAGTTCAAGGCCCTCTCTCTGAATGTTCAGAGCAGCAACACCGTCAACCAGGCACTGATGCTCGACCTTCTCGGCATCAAGAATCAGCCGGTACCCGCCTTCCGCGGGCTGAAGGACGTAGAGACCGCGATCCTGCAAAATCAGGGACAACTGGCGAACACGTCGCTGCCCGGCTGGACCGGCTCGGTCGAGCCGACCATGGCGGACATCGTGATCCCGCTGTGGCAGCTCGCGCCGCCCGGCAAGGACGGCAGTTATCCGCGCAGCCCCGCGCTTCCGAACCTGCCCACGTTTGAGGAATTCTATGCCAGCGTGCGCGGCAAGAAGCCCTCGGGGACGTTATATGAAGCGCTGCGCGCGGGCGCCGATGCGCAGCTCGCAATGTTCCGTACGGCGGTGATGCCGCCGAAGACGCCCGAGGAGGCCGTCGCGCCGATGCGCGCTGCATTCATCGATCTGTGGCAGGATGAGCAGTTCATCCGGGACTATTCCAACATCATCAAAACGCCCCCAATCCTCGTGACAGGCGAGGAAGGCCAAGCCATTCTTGCTGGCCTTGGAAAGATAAAACCCGAGATCAAGGCGTTCATCACCGACTATTCGAGCCGCCTGGTGCATTAGGGCGAGCAGATCGAGCGGAGCAGCAGTGTCCGCCAGCCAGGGGGGCCCTATCAGCACCTCGACACAGAGCGCAGCCTCGGCCGATATAACCGTGCCGGTCGTGTTTCTGCATGGGATAGGCGGCGCAGGTCGGATCTGGGAGCCTCAGCTCAAAAGCTTCGCAGAGGCAGGCTTGCATCCGGTCGCGTTGGATCTTCTGGGCTATGGTGGTCGCCCGCCGGTTGAGTGTCTCGAGTTCGAGAGGCTGGCGCAGGATGTCGAGAACGCAATTGGCCGAGACGCTCTCGACCGCCCCGTCCTTGTGGGACACTCCTTGGGCGGGATGATTGCTCAGAGCATGCTGCGCCGCCGGCCGCAAGGCTACCGCGCGGCGGTGCTTTCAGGCACCAGCGCGGCCTTTGGCGATGCCTCGGGCGAGTTTCAGAAGAAGTTCATCGCAGACCGCCTGGAGCCGCTCGCGCGCGGAAAAAGCATGCCACAGATCGCAGCCGATATTGTCGCAGGCCTGTTGGGCCCTGCGCCCGATCCTCGTGGGCGCGCGCTGGCAGAAAGCTGCATGGCAGCGGTACCTGTGTCCACCTACAAAGCTTGTGTGCATTGTCTCACCACATTCGACGAACGCGCCAATCTCGGTCAGATTCAGGTGCCCGTGCTTTGCCTTGCGGGCGAGCATGACCGCAACGCGCCTGCGCGGATGATGGAGCGCATGGCGGGCAGGATCCCCAGCGCGCGATACGTGTGCCTGCCCGGGGTCGGACATCTCGCCAATGTCGAGGCGCCGCAGGCGTTCGATCGCGCCATCGTCAGTTTCCTGCGTGAAGCCTTGCCGCACCTGACGGCCCAAATCTCTCATGCATGATTCGGTGGAAAAACATTTGCCCGATCAGCCGATGTTTGCGCCGGATGCATTCCGGCTCTCCGACTCGCAGGCGGAGCTGATTGCCAAGGCGCGTGAACTCGGGCAGCGCGTGCTCGCCCCGCGCGCGGCAAAGTATGATCGCGAAGCAAGCTTTCCGATCGAGAACTTCCGCGACATGCATCGCGAGGGCTTGCTCGGCATCTGCATCCCCAAGGAGGAGGGCGGGGTAGGCGCGGACTTTGCGACCTACTGCCTCGCCGCGGCGGAGCTCGGCCGTTACTGCGGGGCGACCGCACTCTCCTGGAACATGCATGTTTGCTCCACGCTGTGGTCGGGGACACTCGCTGACGACCTGCCGATGTCACCAGCGGACCGAGAGGGGCATAACAACCGCCGGCGCATGCATTACCGGCGCATTTTGGATAAAGGCGCCATCTATGCCCAGCCGTTCTCCGAAGGCGGAGCCGCCGCCGCGGGCACGGCGGCGTTCGGGACCGAAGCCTGTCCGGTCGCGGGCGGGTTCCGGGTGAGCGGCAAGAAGATCTTCGCCTCCTTGTCTGGGGCTGCGGACTATTATGGTGTGCTCTGCACGGAGCGCTCGGAGGGCGAAACAGCGAGCCGCCGCAATACGCTTTATCTCGCCGTTCCAGCAAACGCCGAAGGCGTATCGGTCGCCGGCGACTGGGATCCGCTGGGCATGCGAGGCACCGTCTCGCGCACGCTGCTCCTCAAGGACGTTTTCGTGCCGGAGCAGGAGATGCTGATGCCGCATGGCGTCTATTTCCAAGCGGCAACCCGCTGGCCGCATATGTTCCTGACACTGTCGCCGACCTATATGGGCCTTGCCCAGGCCGCGTACGATTTCACCGTCGCCTATCTGCGCGGCGAGATGCCGGGCACGCCCCCGGTAAAGCGGCGGATGTATCCGACCAAACAGATTGCGGTGGCCGAGATGCATGTTCAGCTCGAGCAGACGAAGGCGCTCTGGTTTCAGGCGATCAACGAAGCACGGCCCAATCCGAGCAAGGAGCAGGTGCTGCGCGCCTATGCGGCGCAGCACACCGTGATGGAGAATGCCAATGCGATTGCGGCCAAGGCGCTGCGGACCTGCGGCGGGCAAGCCATGCTCAAAAGCCTGGCGCTCGAGCGCATCTACCGCGACAGTCGCTGTGGCTCGCTGATGCTGCCGTGGACGGCGGAAATCTGCGTCGATCGCATCGGCCGCGAGGCGCTCTACGAGCCAGGTGAAAAGGACGACTGACCTCTGTCCGCGCTGGGTGCCCGTGTGATCGAACGCTCGGCGCGCGGGCAGTCTAAGGGTAGCCAATGTCAAATGAGCCGGTTGCGGGGAGCAATCTCTTTCGTCTGGAAGAGGCGACCATCGATGAGTTGCATCAGGCGATAAGAGAGGGGCGCACCACCTGCGTCGCGGTGGTGCGCCATTACATTGACCGGGTGCGTGCGTTCAATGGCGTGGCGAGCGCGCTCGTGACAGAAGATGGCGCCGCTGTGCCGGAGGCGACCGGGGTCGTTCGAGCGATGGCGCCTCTGCGCTTTCCGACCCGAACGGTGAAGGCCTCGGACGTCCTCCCGGAACTCGACAAGTACAAGGGCCCGCCGCTCGAATTCGGCCGCATGGAGCCGACTGCTTCCGATCCCGAGGTCCAGCAGCAATTCGGCATGATCGTCGGCATCCCGAACGCCCGCCAGGTGAATGCGCTGGCCACCCTCAACAAACGGGGCGAGCGTTCGGTCACCTGCCGCGGCGAATTCGACAAACATCCCTCGCTTGGGCCGTTGCCGCCCGGCGCGCCGCCGGTGTGCGAGTACTTCCGCCATTTCCCCGATGCGCTGGAACGCGCGGCCGAGCTCGATGCCACTTACGGGCAGCATCCCGATCTCGAAGCGATGCCGATGTATGGCGTTGTGTTCGCGTTCAAGGACCCCTTCGACACCAAGGACATGCGCTCCACCGGCGGCGGCGACGCCCGCTACGATATCGATTTTCCGGCGCGCGACCACGTGCTGGTCGAGCAGCTGCGCAAGAAGGGCGCCATCATCTTCGCCAAGGCCGTGAACACGGAATACAACGGCCGTGCCGGCGATCCGGGCGGCCGGCACAAACCCGCAAAGGTGCTGCCCTCGACACTGGGCTATCAGCGCAGCACCTGGGGCGGCAACCCGTCCAATCCTTACGACACCAGACGGTCAGCCTCGCTCGGGTCGAGCTCGGGCTCGGCGCTCTCGGTCAGCATCAATCTGGTGATGGCGAGCCTCGGCGAGGAGACGCGCGCGTCCTGCCGCGGTCCCTCCAATCATAATGCCGTGGCGCTGATCCTGCCGCACAAGTCGATGTTGGGCTTCGATGGCGGTGCGATTGGTGCCGATATCTATTGCGACCGCAGCGGCATTCACGCCCGCACCATCGCCGACTGCGCCAAGATTCTCGACGCCCTGAAGGACCCGGTCGCAGGCTATTACGACCCGCGCGATCCGTTCACGACCGTACCGCGCTCGTCGGTGTTGAGCAGCGGCTATGCGATTCATGCAAGGGCGAGCGGCAATTCAGGTGCGCTCAAGGGAATGCGCCTCGGCGTCATCCGCGAGTCGATGGTCTATCCCCAAGGGTCGAAAACCGAGGAACCGATCGTCACCGCGGCGGCAAGGGAGATCAAGGACATCCTCTGGGCAAGTCTCGGGGCGACGCTGGTCGAGTCCTCGGATCCGCGCTGGCAGCGCGATCCCGATCTCGAGCAGATGACCACGGACTTTCGCCGCGCTCTGGCAAAGCTTGTGCCCGTGTTCATGCCGGATCTCCTGTTCCGGCTCGGCCGTGACGGTCAGCCTGTGTTCAAGGAGTTTGCCGCTGCGATCGTGCCGACCGAGTTTGCACCGGCCAAGGTGTTCGGCTCGGGCAGCATGCAGCCGATCGATTACTGCGTCGCGCTGGCGGAGGGACGCATCCCTCCTCCGTCAAACCTCGACCTCGCGACTATCCAGCAGCAGGAGCTGGCGAACACATTCCGCTTTCATATCGCGCAGTACCTCATGCGCCGCGCGGCGGACTGGAAAGCGAAAGGCTTCACCGAAACCCTCGCTGACTGGCCGGCGCTCAACGCACGATCCAAGTTCTGGGGCGACGATCAGCGTGCCGCCTTCATGAACTGGGAAGAGGTGAGAGACCCGCGCAACGCGCTGGGTGGCCGGCAAGGCGTCAACGAGCGGATCATGCTGCGCGAGCTGCTGCGCCGCCTCGACATGATCGTGATCCTGGAGAACAGGCTCGACGCGCTGGTGCGGCTGCACACGCCCTGGCCGCCCGGGCTGATCGGCGGGGCCTATCAGTATGACATCGTCAGCAATCTGAGCCCGGAATCGCTGAGCGGTCCAAATGCAGGCCTCACGGAGATCCTGATCCCGGCGGGTTATGTGACAACCGCCTATGATCCGGTGTTCTCGCTGAGCTCCGACGGTACGCGTTACGTGTCGGCACCGTCGCAGACCCCAACCATCATTCCGGAGCCCGGCCTCCCATTCTCGCTCGTCTTCCGGGCGGAGCCAGGGAAAGAAGATGTGCTCCTGAGAATTGCTTCCGCCTATGAAGCAGCATCACGACGCCGCATTCCGCCTCCGGCCTTCGGCCCGTTGCCTGTGCAGTCGAGTCCCGCAGCAAGGACCTGACGCCGATCAAAGGGACCGCCCTGATCTAAAAGAAGCCGAGGGACTCGCAGCCGGTACCTGCATGGAAGCTCTGCTTCCAACGCCGATTTAGAGTGTCGATCACATGCACTGAGCCGTCGCCCTGACAGGCCACGAGCAACTCGTCGCCGCGGAAAGCCATGTCCATCGGCTGATGTCCGACTTTGATCGCGATCTGCTGCTCAAATGACGGATCGATCAGGCTGACCGTGTCGCTGTTGAGGCTGGTGACCGCGATCAGGCTGTTATCGGGCGCGTAGCGGGCGATCTGCGCCGCCTTCGGGACGCCTTCGAGGCGCAGCTCGTCGCGAACGCATCCAGCGTTCGTGTCGATCAGAAAGAGGCTGGGCTGCGCATCATCCACCGCAATGACGGTTCGTCCATCGGCCGAGATCGCGATCCCCGCCAGCGGGCGCGCGGTCTCGATCTTGCCGAGCAGCTTTCGGTTCGGCAGGTCGATCACCGAGACTGTGGCGTCCTCCTCGTTCTCGGTATAGAGCCGCCCGCCGTCCGGAGCGATGATGAGGCGGTGTCCGTTGGTCGAGCCGGAATCGATGGCATCGACGACCTGGCGACGCTCCCGGTCGATCACCGCAACGACGGCGCTGTTCTCACACGTGATGTAGATCAGGCCATCGGGGCCCAGCTTCAAGGTATGCGGCGCAATGTAGGGTCGCAAATCAATGTTGCCGACGTGGGCGCGCTTTTCCAGGTCGAAGATACATAAGAGATGATGCGGGTTGGGATTGCGGCCGTGAATACCATCGCCGAAGATGGGCACATAGGCGAGGTCGGTTTCCGGCACCACGAGCAATTCGTGGACCGTGCGCGGGAATCCGTCGAGCACGACTTCGGTCTCGTAGGTGACGGGATTGAGAAAAAGAACCTTGCAACCCATCTTGTCGACGGCGATCATTCCGCGTGCGCTGGTGGCGCTGGTCATCGTTGCTTATTCCTTTCGTCAATGCGTTCGGGTTACAAATAGCGCGGCGCTTGCAATCCGTTAAGGACGGTTTCAAACTCGCTCACACGCAGAGCCGTAGGTGGGCAAAATCGTCCGACGTGACTTTTGTCGGTGGGCACCGCCCGCGCACGATTTTGCCCACGCGGTTCGCCGTGAGAAGCACGCCGCCTGGGCACTGCGTGCGAGATCCCGTTTGAGCGGAGACATTGAAACGGCGCACTTGCCCTCCCTTACAAACCAGGAACAACTCATGACACGGATAGCTATCGTCGAGCGCGCCGAGATGAACCCAGAGCAGGCGCGCGTATACGATGCAGCCAAGGAATCGGGCAGCCCGGTCGGCGGGCCGTACCAGGCCTATATCCGCCTGCCGAAATTGTTCGAGGCATGCCAGAACCTCAGGGGCTCTCTCTCGTCCGGGCCATTGTCCCGCCGGGAGCAGCAGATCGTGAACCTGACCGTCGCCCGGCACTGGAATGCGCGATATCCTTGGTTTGCGCAGGTGCGCAACTCGCGCGCCATGGGGATCGAGGAAGCGGTCATCGATGCGATCAACGCACGCAAGGCTCCGACCCTGCCGGACGCGCGCGAGCGCACGTGTTTTCTCGTTTCGCGCGAGCTTCTCGCCAACAAGGGCCTGAGCCAGGAAGCCTATGCCGAGGCAGAAAAGATCATGGGAGTAGAAGGCTTGGTGGCGCTGGTCGCATCGACTGGCAGTTTTTCCATGACCTGCCTTACCGCCAACTCGTTCACGATCGATCCGCCCCCTGCAAATCCCACCCCGCTCATGGCATAAGCTCGAGTACCCCAACCTATTCCACTGCTACTCCACTTTCAGCCCGAGCTTGGCGATGAGCGCCGCCCACTTGCCCTCCTCGCGTTGGATATTGGCGGCATATTCGTCGGGGGTGCTGGCAAGCGGCCCGCCGCCATCGGCGACGATGCGCTGCTCGACATCCTCGGATGTCACGACCGCGCGCAGCGCCTGATTGAGCCGCTCGATGATTGGCGCCGGCGTTCCACCTGGGGCGGCCAGACCGTAGTATTGTACGATGTCCAGCCCGGGAAGGCCGGATTCGGCTGCCGTGGGTACTTCCGGGATAGCTGCGAGCCGCCGACGAGATCGTTGGTGAGCGGGCCGGTGCCCTTGTAGGTCACGATCGTAATGCTGGTCCCGGTCATCGTCTTGAATTGCTCGGCGCCGAAATAATTGAGGGTCGGAGGCGGCGGCGTGCCCACGGTGATCGTGTTGGGTTGCTCTTTGGCGAGCACAGTCACATCCGCGAGCGACCGCACGGGGACCGAAGGATTGGCCATCACCACGATAGGTATGGAGGCAATCAGCCCGACCGGTGCAAAATCCTTAGCTACATCGTAACCGGCACTGGCGCTCAGGCTTACGCCGGTGACCATCAGTAGCAGCGTGTATCCGTCCGGCACCGCCTTGGCGACGTACCGGGCGCCGATAACCGATCCTGCGCCCGGGCGGTTTTCCACCAGCACCTGTTGGCCAAGAACGTCCGTAAGCTTTTGAGCAATCACCACGGCCCACCGTGTCCACCCCGCCGCCAGCCGGATAAGGCACGACAAGCATGATCGTGCGTGAGGGATAATCCTCTGCGCCCGCCGCCCTTATGGAAATCCCGAGAGGAAAAAGGCACGCCGCGACCGCGGCAAAGATGATCCGGCGCGACCGGCGGGTTTGTTCTATCCGGCACATGGCAGCCTCCCGCTCTGGATGTCTGGGCTCCTATCTACCGGAATTCGCCAGCGTGGCGCTACGCGCATGCGAGGCTGCTTGCCAGTGCCGGGCGTCGAAGTAACGAGCATTGGCGGCCAACACCGCATTGGACTGACACGGGCTCGACAAAATCCGCGAATAGGACACGCAGGATGGCTATTCGCTCGATCCTGCACCCGACCGACTTTTCAGAGCTGAGCGGGGTAGCTTTTGCCCATGCCTTGCGTATTGCGTTGGCCGCAAGGAGCAAGTTGCACCTCCTCCATGTCGAGCCACACAACGTCGGCGGCACACAGGCGTTTCCGCATGTGCGCCAGCTCCTGGCGCAATGGGGGCTTGCAAGAGAGGACGACCCGCCCTGGGTAGTCGCGAGCCGCCTGGGGATTGAGGTCGATACGACCCTCCTCAAGGGGCAGGAGCCGACCCAGGGCATTCTCGGCTTTCTGCGTGAGAGCCCGAGCCATCTCACGGTCCTGGCGACCCGCGGTGGAGACGGGCTCGAACATTGGCTCAACGGGTCGGTCTCGGAAATTGTCGCCCGCCACTCGGCCGCACCCACGCTGTTTATTGCGCCAGGTGCGCGCAGCTTCGTCAGTCAAATTACCGGCGAGATCAAGCTCCGGCGCGCATTGGTTCCGATCGATTTCTCGCCGCGTGCGGACAAGGCCATCAAGACCGCTACTCTCCTTGGCAGGCTGCTTACGGGGGCGGAGATCGCGTTGCACCTCATTCATATCGGACGAACGGCTCCACCGATATCGGCGGGGGCAACAGGCACAGCTCGCGCGCCAGAGGTGATGCTGCGGTCGGGCAGCGTCGTGAACACGATCATCGACGTGGCCATCGAGTTCGACGTTGATTTCATCGGCATGGCCACCGCAGGCCATCGCAACATCCTGGATGTATTCCGCGGCAGCACGACTGAGCGCGTCATCCGGCATGCCCCCTGCCCTGTTATCGCGATACCTGCGGCATAGCTTCGTGTACCATGAGCAGCAGTGGCGGACAGGCGCAGCACCCAACAAGAGCTGCTTGCTCTAGACAGAGACGCGCAAGCCTCCGCTACTGCCTTGACACCGGCGAGGCAATGTATGTCTTCAGTGGCAGCGTTTAATCAGAGTCGCAGCGATTGGAGGGGTGATGCCATCTCGGATCACCATTGCAGGGGACATTGGGAGCGGGAAGTCGACCATAGCAAAGCGACTGGCTGAGCTCGCCGGCGTAGAGTCGTTATCGACCGGCGGAATACAGCGAAAGCTTGCGCAGGCACGGGGCCTAAGCGTGCTTGAATTGAACAAGCTCGCCGAACAAGACCCGAGCATCGACAAGGAAATCGACGGGTACCTGATGGCGCTCCCCCCCGGTGACCTGGTGGTCGAATCGCGGATGGCGTGGCATTTCGTTCCCGACACCTTGAAGGTGTATCTGTACATATCGGATCGAGCCGCGGCTCGGCGCATCCTGGGAGCCCAGCGCAGCGACGAAGATTATCGCTCGATATCCGATCCCACGCGGCCCATCCTGGCCAGGCGCGAGAGCGAGATCATCCGGTTCAAGAAATACTACAGTGTCGATATAGATGATCTGCTCAATTACGACGTGGTGATCGATACCACGTTTGCGTCCGTGGACGACGTTGCAAAGCGGATCACCGAGTTCAAGCAAACCGGCAGCAAGCCCCTGTGCTTCATCGATCCCCGGAATCTGGTCCCAACGCTGCGGATGACCGAATCAGCGCAACAAAAGCTCGGCGAGGTGGAAGAGAACATGCAAAAGCATGGATTCGACTCCACAAGACCCATCCGCACCCTCTATGTGGATCATGTCTTTTACGTCGTCGATGGTCACGCACGCGCAGCCGCTGCGCTGCGAACCGGCACGCAGCTCGTTTCTGCCGTCATCGCTGCATCCAATGACCAACCCTACATTCATGGTTTGAGCGCGCGGCAGCACGTCTCCGAGACGGTGCATCACTCGCTGATATCTGATTGGGAGGCGGCGGTCGGGTTTCGCTATCCCGATGAGATCTGGCAGGGCCGAGCTCGTTCGTATACTCGGGCAGAATCCCAGGTCCCGGACCAAGCCGCTCGTTAGGAGTTGAGAGGAAGGGCAGCTATGGCGCTGATCGCTACGCCGAAAGCATTCGTTCTCGTTCATGGTGCCTGGCACGGCGGCTGGTGCTGGCGACGCGTATCCGACATCTTGCAAGGGCAAGGGCATAAGGTGTTCGCGCCTACCCTGACGGGCCTGGGCGAACGTTCGCACCTGATGAGCAAGGACATTGTCCTCGACACCCACATTACCGACATCGTCAATGTGATCAAATGGGAGGACCTTTCGGGCATCTGTCTGGTCGCGCATTCCTACGGCGGCTGGCCGGTTTCCGGCGCCATCGAGCAAGTCGGGGATCGGATGGCATCGGTTGTCTATCTCGACGCGTTCGTGCCGGAGGACGGCCAAAAAGGAATCGATGTCGCGTCCGCGTTCAGCCGCAAGGCCATGCTGGAAGCCATGGCCAAGGGCGAATTCTCGCATGGACCTCCCAAGGCGGAGATCTTCCAGGTCAACGAGAACGACCGCGCCTGGGTCGATTCGAAGCTCACGCCCCAGCCGGTCGGGGTAGCCTTGCAGCCGATCAGGCTGACCGGCGCGCGCGCGAAAGTGGCGAAGAAAACCTATATCCGCGCACCGGTCTACCCGCAGCCTGCCTTCGACACGTACTACGCCGCGGAGAAAGCAGACCCGTCATGGCGCACCTACGAGGTCGACGGCGGACATGACGTGATGATCGACCGGCCCGACCGGCTCGTCGAGATCCTGCTGGAAAGGTCGTGAATGCGGGATCGGTGTGTCGTTAACCCACCCACAAATCACGAGCCCGCGAGCAGCGATTTGACCAGCGTGCTCGCCTTGCCGAAATCCATCCTGCCGGCGTGCGCCTGTTTCAGGGCCGCCATGACCTTGCCCATGTCCTTGATGCTTTGCGCTCCGACCTGTTTTGCGGCCGCTGCTATGGCCGCTTTCACTTCCGTCTCGGACATCTGCTGCGGCAAATACGCGCTGATGATCTCGATCTCGCCGCGCTCCTTGTCGGCAAGGTCCTTGCGACCTGCCTTGTCGTAGATCTCTACCGATTCCTGGCGCTGCTTGATCATCTTTTGCAAGAGCGCCGGCAGGTCCTCCTCGGCCATCGACTCGCGCCCGCGCATCTGCGCCTCGATCTCGGCGTTCTTTATGGCTGCATTGATCAGGCGCAGCGCAGAGACGCGCCTCTCGTCCCGCGCCTTCATTGCATCCTTGAGAGCGATGTTGATCTCGTCCCGCAGCACAGCTATGGCCTTCGCGATTGATGGCTCGCGCCGAGCTGCTCTCGGCCGGGCTTGGAGCACGACAAAGATCTATGTCCTGGCAGAACGACAAACAACCCGAGCCTCCGATCCTGCAGGGCGCATGGACCGAGCCAAAGCCTACTGCATTGCTCGTGCTTGCCGACGGAACCGTGCTCGAAGGCTTCGGCTTCGGCGCGGTCGGGCATGCGGTCGGCGAGGTATGCTTCAACACCGCCATGACCGGCTATGAAGAAATTCTCACGGATCCCTCCTATGCCGGCCAGATCATCACCTTCACGTTCCCGCATATCGGCAACGTGGGGACGAATGAGGAGGACATCGAGACCGTCAACATGGCTGCGACGCCGGGAGCACGCGGGGTCATCCTCAACACCGGCATCACGCCACCGTCGAGCTATCGCGCAACGCGCCACCTCAACGACTGGCTCAAGGCACGCGGCGTCGTCGGGCTGGGCGGCCTGGACACGCGGGCGCTCACGAGCCTCATCCGCGTCAAGGGCATGCCTAACGGGGTCATCGCCCATGCACCCTCAGGCCGGTTCGACGTGGAGCTTCTTCAGAAGGAAGCGCGGGAATGGCCGGGGCTGGTCGGCATGGACCTCGTACCCATGGTCACCTCGGGGCAGCGCTTCGAATGGGACCAGACCGGCTGGGAATGGGGTAAGGGCTACGGCCGCCTGCAAGGGGTGCAGTTCCACGTGGTCGCCATCGACTATGGAATCAAGCGCAACATCCTGCGCCAGCTTGCCGGCAACGGCTGCAGGGTGACTGTGGTGCCCGCGCCCACGCCCGCCGCAGACATCATCGCGCTCGAGCCGGACGGTGTTTTCCTCTCCAACGGGCCCGGAGATCCTGCCGCCACCGGCGAATATGCCGTGCCGGTGATCCGCGAGATCGTCGACAGAGGGATCCCCACCTTCGGCATCTGCCTCGGCCACCAGATGCTCGGCATCGCGGTCGGAGCCAAGACCGTCAAGATGCACCAGGGCCACCACGGCGCCAACCACCCGGTCAAGGACCTTGTGACCGGCAAGGTCGAGATCACGTCCATGAACCACGGCTTCGCCGTGGACCGCGCTACTCTGCCGGCGGGCGCGATTGAAACGCACGTATCGCTGTTCGACGGATCGAATTGCGGCCTTGCGCTCGCGGGCAAGCCGGTGTTCTCGGTGCAATACCATCCCGAGGCGTCACCCGGCCCGCGCGACAGTCACTATCTGTTCAAGCGGTTCACCGACCTGATGCGCCAGTCCGCGCGGTGAGATCATTTGAACTGCGATCACGATGCGATGACCTATCGTGTCCAGCGTCCCGGGCCTACAGCGGCTTGATCCCCAGCTTGCGGAATTTAACGACGCCCTTGTCGTTCTCGACGCCCTTGTCGTCTTTAAGACCCAAGCCATGCTGAAGCGCGATCCGGCCACTCGCAAATTTCGCGTCTTGTACGCCGTCCACCGTTTTCTGCCCGTTGAGGATCACCGTAAATGTTGAGCCCTTCGCGATGATCTCATACACGTTCCATTTGCCGGCGGCTTTCGGCATAGGCGAGACCTTCGCAACATTGACAATCGCGCCAGTGCCATAGGTCGGATCGGGTCGCCTGTCCCAGATATTAACCTCATAAGCGGTGCTGCCGTTCACCTTTTCGGGATCGGTGCAGCGAATGAAAATACCGCTGTTCGCGTCATTGTCGACCCAGAACTCGGCCCTGAGCTGAAAGTCGCCGTAAATGTTCTTCGAAACCAGAAAGCCGTTTCCTCGGTCAGCGATCACAACGCCGTCCTCGATCCTCCAATTGGCGTCACCGATTTTGTTCCAACTATCGAGGTTCTTGCCGTCGAACAGCGTGACCCATCCCACCCCGGTCTGCGCGCGCAGCTGGTGCGTATAACCTGCTATTCCGACCAGAAGCAGCGCGATACTGGCAAGGGTTGTCCAGCGTTTCATGAGAATGTCCTTTCCGTAACGATTCTTCGATTTCGTCCCGAAGCAAGTCTTCCAGCAGATGACAGGAGCCCTGTCACGGCTTTTTTGCTTCGGCGTAGGGATAGATCATCTTGCCGGAGGCGTACTCGCTTGGCCACACAATAACCTCGTGACTGGTGTCCTTGAACTGATCCACATTGCTGCTGCTGACATGCTGGAACTGGGTAAAGACGACTCGCGATTTCGTCCATTCGCCGTCCTTGCCGAAGGCAATCTCGCCGACCACGGTGATGAAGGTGTGGCTGTGCATGTAATTGGCGATGGTCGTCTGGTCGAGGCTCTTTGTGCCTTCGACCGCCTGCGCCAGCACTTGGCCGGCGGCGTAGCCCAGAGGGGCAAAAGCCCAACCGAGGGGGTCGATGCCCTCCTGCCGGGCGATGCTCTGGTACTTGGATAAGAGCTCGAGCGTGCCGGGAAAAGTGAAAGCCGGCGCCGGCAGATAGACCTCGTTGTTGACGATGCCGTTCATCAGCGGTCCAAGCTGTACCTTGATAGGTGTGACCAGGAGCCCGATGAAGGTGCCGCCGAACATCTTCGGAGTGAGCCCGATTTCATTCGAGGCGCGCACGATGCCCACGGAATCCGGCGGGTAAGCTGCAACATAAACAATGTCGGGATTGAGCGCGTTAACGGCGCGCATGATCGGGGTGTAGTCGGTGGTGGACGGCGGGTAGCGCGTGTCCGCCACGGTTTCGAAACCGCCGATCTCCTTGATGCTCTGGCGCGCTCCGTCTGCGGCATTCTGGGCAAATTCGGCATCGGCAGCAACAATCGCAACAGTCTTTGGCCGCGGCTGCGCTGCGGCGGCCAGCTGAAAGAAGCCGAATGCAAACGCTTTCTGCGGCTCCGGTCCGGTCGGCAGCATCGAAAAGTACTGATCGTAATGGAACTTGCTGTTGGCAGCGTTGGCGAGGATGCCGATGCTGGTCTTTTTGTACTGCATCAGGACCGGAATGGCCGGCGCGACCATGTTGGTCGCATACGGACCAATCAGAAGGTCGACCTTGTCGACTTCGATGAGCTTCGTATAGAGCTGCGGCACGTTGGTCGGATTGCTCTGATCGTCGTAGAAGACAAGCTCGACCTGGCGTCCGAGCAGGCCGCCTTTGGCATTGACATCGTCACGCCAGATTTTCAACGCCGCGAGCACCTGCTTGCCGATCGGCGCCACACCGCCGGTCAGTGCCATTGTCATGCCGACCCTGATCGGGTTGGCCGCCTTTCCCACGTCTGGCAGGATCAGCACGCAAAGCATAAGGAGTACCGAGAGGGTGCGAATCCGAACACCAAGGTGTAAATTGCGCATGTTCCGTCCTCCTCCCTTGGCACCCGATGGTCGGTGCCTGTTTATTACTTGAGACACTTTAGTAGGGTGGATTAGCCGCACAAGTCGGCTGCCAGCAGGCGAGTTGTGCGGCGTAACCCACCGCAAAACTGTGCGCATCTGCCGCCGCATGGCGGGTTACGGCAGCGGGCCGGTGAAGGCGGCTCGCTCTGCCCCGCCCTACTCACTGCGTGCGGACTGCATCGCCCGCCAGACCGCATAAGACGTGATCGGCAGCTCGATGCTGCGCACGCCGAGATGCCAGAGCGCGTCAACAACCGCATTGCCGATGGCCGCCGGGGGCCCGATCGTCCCGGTTTCGCTCCCGCCCTTGACGCCGAGCGGATTGCTCGGGGCCGGCACACAGACGTAGTCGGATTGCAACGGCGGCATATCGCTCGCGCGCGGCATGGCGTAATCCATAAACGTTCCCGTTAGCAGCTGAGCGTTTTCCGGATCGTAGATGACCTGTTCCATCATTGCCTGGCCGATGCCCTGGGCCAGGCCCCCTTGCACCTGACCTTCGATGATCATCGGATTGATGATCGTGCCGCAGTCGTCGACGGTATAATATTCACGAATTGTCACCTGCCCGCTGCACGCATCCACAAGCACGACGGCAAGGTGCATCGCCTGCGGATCGTTGAGATCGGGCGGGTCATAGAAGATCGTACATTCGAGGCCTGGCTCAAAGCCCGGGTCGGATGGGCAATTGGCGCCGTGATAGGCAGCGTCTGCGACCTCGGCGAAGGAGATCTTGCGGTTGGTTCCCCTTACGGAGAACAAGGTGCTCTGATAATCGAGCTCGTCGGGATTGCACTCCAGGAGATGTGCTGCCAAGCGCCGCGCCTTGTTGATGACAGTGTCGCCGGCGCGATAGACTGCCATGCCGCCGACGGACGCGGATCGCGAACCCCAGGTGCCGTTCCCGTACGGCACCTGATCGGTGTCGCCCTGAACGACCGCGATGTCCTCTATCGGCAGCCCGATGCGGTCAGCGGCAATCTGCGCGAAGGTGATGCTGTGTCCCTGGCCATGCGAATGGCTGCCGCTGAACACTGTGACCTTGCCGTCGGAATGGACACGCAAGGTTGCCGATTCATAGCCGCCGTGCAGACCCCCTCGCGTCGAGAGCTGCCGGCTTGGACCGGTTCCGGACTTGTCCAGGAAGGCGGCGATGCCGATGCCCATCAGGGCGCCCTGCTTGCGCAGCTCAACCTGCTCCCGGCGCAGCTCCTTGTACCTCGCCATCTCGACCAGGCGATCGAGCAGCGCCGGAGGATTGCCGCAATCGTAGACCCGGCCGACCGGAGTCCTGTAGGGAAAGTGCGAGCTCTGAAGAAGATTACGTCGCCGGATTTCGACAACGTCGATTCCCATCTCGCGGGCAGCGTTTTCGACGAGCCGTTCGTTCACCCACGTGGCCTCAGGGCGACCGGAGCCGCGATAAGCGTCGATCGGCACCGTGTTGGTGTAGACGGTGCGGACCCGCAGACCGAGGGCGGGCGTCGTGTACAGGCCGGTAATGGTCTGCGGATAGGAGTTTCCCGGAATGCTCGGAGCGAAGTTGCTCAGATACCCACCGAGGCACGCAATGGTATCGACCTCCAGAGCGAGTATCTTCCCGTCTGCCGCCACCGCCATCCGGGCTTGAGTTGCGTGATCACGCGCTTGGGTATCGGACAGCAAGGTCTCGCTGCGGGTCGCGGTCCATTTTACCGGGCGCCGCAGCTCCCGGGACATCCAAACAATGGTCGAGACCTCGACGTGAAAATTCACCTTGTTGCCGAACCCGCCACCGACGTCGGGCGCGATCACGCGCAGCCTGTGCTCGGGAATGTGGAGGGCGTACTTGCAGATCCAGCGCCGCAGCATGTGCGGCACCTGTGTCGTCCCCCATAGAGTGCAGCGGTCCGTTTCCGGCTCGTAGCTGGCGAGGTAGCAGCGCGGCTCCAGCGGATTGCCGGCCAGGCGGTTGCTGTCGAGGGTCAGGGCAGTCACGTGGGCTGCCCGCGCGAACGCCTCCCTGGTCAGCTTCGGATCGCCGCGCAGAATCTCGCTGATCAGATTGCTCCCCAGCTGCTCGTGGACCAGAGGGGCGCCGTCATCAAGGGCGTGCGCGGTAACGCTGATCGTGGGGAGCGGGTCGTATGCGACCTCGATGGCCTCGATTGCATCGAGCACCTGGTGGCGGGTCTCGGCGATCACCGCGGCCACGACATCTCCCACATGGTGAACTTCCTCTGCAGCGAATGCAGGCCGCAGCACCTCGCGCATCGGCCGGCCGTCGGACGAGGGCATCGGATGCACGCAAACAAGCTTGCCGTGCCCGGCTTTGGCCCAATCCTGTGCCGTGACGATGCGCACGACGCCCGGGCTTTTCAGCGCCTGACTTGCATCGAGGCGCAAGATGCGTGCGTGGGCGTGCGGGCTGCGCAGAAACCCTGCAAAAGCGCAGCGCGGCAGCTGGACGTCGTCGACGTATTTCCCGCGTCCGGTCAGGAACCGGAAGTCCTCGGGGCGAGGCAGCGGCTTTCCAACATACATTCTATGGTCCGAGTGGGCTCGTCATGGCCGGGCATTGTCCCGGCCATCCACGTCTTGCTCGTGGCGCGAAGACATGGATGCCCGCGACAAGCGCGGGCATGACGGTGTCTCATTGCTCGAATACCTGGATCCTTATCGGCTTGGGATGGAAACCCTTGGAGCTCCCCAGCTTGCCGCTGCCGGGGTCGCAGCTTGCAGCGCACAAACAGCTCATTTCTGCGCGCAAATCAATGTGCGGGGCCGGCTCGAACAGCTCCTTGTGCTTGGAGAACACCGCCCATATCAGATTGCCCTTCTCGTCGAGCTCCATGTGCTGGCGATGTTCAGCGGCGCAGGAATATCGAGCGGAATGATCGGATAATTCTGCAGCGCAGTCATGATGTTCTCGTAGCAGCCCCACAACGGCAGGTCTTCGCGACAGCTGATGCCGGCTTCCGGGTAGAGCTTGTTCCACGGCGGCAGGTGCCTGCGGTTCCAGCGGCTCGTGTACGAGCATTCGCTGCACATGCCGTACTGCAGGTCGTGGGTGCCTTTGAACGTGTCCTCCACGATGGTCATCATGGGAGTGTTCGTCTTCGCGAGCAGCTGGTCGCCCGTGCTCAAATAGATCTTTCCCTGGTTGGCCTTGGTCCTCGCCTGATCGAAGCGCTCGTGCAGGTTGTCGAGGTTGAACACGACGAAGTCCACGATGGACTGGAAGGTGATGCGGACCCGCTGGCCTGTTTTCATCTCCCAGGCGTGCCCGCTGTTTACCCGCACGGTTTTGTCATGGAACGCTTGCATCGGCTTTTTTCCTCCATCTCGGCAGCAATTCAGTCCAATCATCATCGCGAGGCGGACGCAAGTCCGGATCATGTCCCTCCCCGCAAGCGGGTGTTTGTTGGGCCGATGCTAGCATTATCCAATCATGCTCATTTCGGCTACGTTCGTTGATCAGGTTCCTTCGTTGCACAAGGGGAATCGCGGCATGAACAGACGACGATTGCTAATATCCATGGCTGCGCTCGCTGGCGGCCTTCCCGGCGCGCACCCGGTCCTGGCGCAAACCGATTCGTCGCGGCCCATCCGCCTGCTCGTTCCCCTGGCCCCGGGCGGAGCTCCCGACCCCTATGCCAGGCTGATCGCGGACCACATGGCAAGGAGCCTTGGACGCGTGATCATCGTCGATCACAAGCCGGGCGGAAGCGGTAACGTCGGCACCCAGTACGTCGCCCATGAACCGGCCGACGGGAATCTCCTTCTTCTCACGACGCAGGCGATGACCGAGATCAATCCCAGCGCCTTCAGCCATCCGAAATGGTCACTGGACGACTTCATCCCGCTCATCCGCGGCGTACAGGCGCCGCTTGTGCTGGTCGCAAATCCAACCGTGCCGGCAAAGTCTCCGGACGAGCTGATCGCATGGATCAGGGAAAATCCGGGCAAGCTCAGCTATTCATCCTACAGCGCCGGCACCCCGTCGCATTTCCTCGGGTTCCAGCTCAACGAGCGCTTCGGGCTCGATCTCGTCCATGTGCCGGCCAGGGGATCCGGTTTTCAGGCGACCGACCTCATGGCCGGGCATGTGCTGTTCGGTTTCGCACAGGTGCAATCGACGCTGCCGTTGATCCAGGAGGGCAAGCTCACCGCCATTGCCATCACCAGCGGCACGCGCTCGCGTTCCCTCCCGAATGTCCCGACCTTCGCGGAGCTTGGCTACATGGAATTCACGACCAATGTCTGGTTCGGCCTCATGCTCCGCGCCGGCACGCCGCCTGACGTGATGGCGAAGCTGTTGAACGCCGCCAGGGCTGCGCACGCGGATCCCGACGTGAAGACAAAACTGGAGGCACTGGGCCTCGATGTCTCCGGAGAGACCGGGCCGGAATTTGCCGCCGACATCAGGCAACAGGCCGCGCGCTGGGCGCGGCTGGTCAAGGCTGCGGGCTTCAAGGCCGACGCTGAATGACGGGAGTGCAAGCCGCCGTTCTCATCGTCCGTTACTGCGGCAGCAAATCGGCGGCCTGGATTGCGGCGTCAAATTGCGGCTGCTCTCGCTCGATCTGCTTCGTCATCGCCGGACTTGTTATGACTAACCTGCTGCAAGCAATTGCTCGATGGGCGCGATAGAGGAACGCCGGCTCCCGCGCTTGTACTGGTTGCGACTCGCCGGTTTGCTGGACTTGGCACGCACCGACCGCTTGATTGCCTTGAGCGCTGCCGGACCGACGTTCGCGAGGAATACCTGTTCGTGCACGCGCGTGAGCGTTTCGACCGCTTGCTTCAATGGCAGCCACTTCACCGCTTTAATCTCGTTAGCCGGCTCGCGCACCGGACCATCAATGGCTCGCATATGCCAGAATTGGACGATCTTGACCTTGCCTCTGACCGTATACGACATCGAGCCAAGAAATTCGTGAACCGAAACCTCGTGTCCGGTCTCTTCCACCACCTCCCGCTTTGCGGCGGCAAGCGCACGCTCGCCTGGATAGAGCTTTCCTTTCGGCAGGACCCAGGACTTGTCTCTTCGCAATCGCACGATGGCGACGCACGGCCTCGTGCCTTCCCTAAATACGATTCCCCCTGCAGCCAGAATCGGGGCGCGGGCCTCCACCGAATCAGTCATGTCAATGCTATGCTTGACGAATGTGACCGAAGCAAGCGCAGAATTTGCGCAGCAGGGCGCGCTGAACCTCGCCTCAGGCGGGCGTCGGTGGCTCGGCGTGGAAGCGCCCCGCGCTACGCGTCTTCTCAGAAATAGACGTAAAACTACGCCGGCGAAGGCGCGGCGAGCACTCGTCGCGCCGCAGGCCTGATTGCGATGAACGGAGGTGAATTGGCCACGCAGTCGAAGGTGAGCCGCCACGGCGCGGGCACGGCGCGCGAGACGTTTCTGCGCCCGGAGATAATGGAGGGGCGCGCCTTTGCCCACCCTACTTTGAATTTCATCGCTTTTGCTGCGCCTTGATCTCATTGAATTTGGATAACGCTCGCTCGAATTTGTCGTTGAAGAGCCACATAGCATCGAGGATTTCGCGCAAGCTTGCTGATGTTCTTGCCCTGTCGGCCTTTCCAAACGTGAATACGCTGTTGTTGCGCAAATAGCCCATGATCGTCGGATCGGAAATGCGATGGCTGGTCAAGTTGCCTGAATTGAGGGCCGCCTTGGTCGGGCTGGGAATGATCTGAATGAGCTCGTAAAGCTTCATTTGATCGATCGGATCGGGCAATGCCTTCACGATTCCCGGTATTCGCAGAAAAAGATCTGCGTGTGCGTTCATAAGGCCGTCTCGCACGGCGGTCCAGTGATTGAACCGATGATCTGAGCTGCCGACCCGCGCCTCTTCCCTGTCGTCGCGCGCGTTCAGCGCAGGATCAAAGGCTGCGATCGACCTTTTGATGGCTGCCCATTTCTTTTGGCCGTTGCGATCTTCGGACGGCCCTGTCTGCAGACTACCCTTGTACGTGTTCGAGCGCGCATTCCCGATGTTTTGGTTGCCGTTGGTCTCCGCAAAGAAGAGGCCCAGGCTGATGCGACCTGCCAGCGCAGCGTTTGCCGGATCGAGGCCTTTGGCTCGTGCGATAGCGGTTCCCAGGTCAACGACGTCCTTGAATGGAGTAGCGGAGCTCTGCGCATTCGCGGGCGGCGCCTGCATGACGCTGAAGAGATTTGCATATTCGTCGAGGAGCGGCTCATTGTCGGCATCGAAATAGGCTGGAGGAATTGCAAATTTATTTGCCCTTCCGACTTTGGACGGAAGCACGTCGGTGAGATCCTTGTACGCGCTTATCATTGCGTTGCGCGCAAGATAGAGCGCCTGTCCCGGCAAGTTCGGCAGCTGTTGCCTGGCATTGATCTGTGCCCGCCGCTCGCTCAGGATCGCCCTGAACGCGTTCATCGCAGCGTTGTATCTGTTGAGCGCCTCCGACTGTGATTGCGTGAGCGCGGCGGGCTGAGCCTGTGCGAGGGGAATCATGCTGAGGCTGCCCATATTGGACGGGAGGAGCCGCGTGACCGAGTGGGCGACCGTATAGATGGCGCTGCATACCGGCAGCGTGACGATAAGCCCGAGAGCAAGAGCTGCCGCGCGCGTGACTGCACCTCCGGCTCGATTGCCCGACGCATGAGTGGACATTTCACGACCGCAGCAAATAGGGACGGACCTCGAGAAAGCCGCGATAGATCATGTCGCCGGCAACATAGAGGATGATTGCAAGGCCGAGATAGGTAATCCAGCGGTGCCGCTCGAGCAAGCGCGCGATCAGGCTCGCGGCAGCACCCATCATCACGATCGATAGCCCGAGGCCGAACACGAGTGCTGCCGGGTGCTCGCGCGCGGCGCCCGCGACCGCGAGTACATTGTCGAGGGACATTGACACATCGGCGGCAACGATCTGCCAGGCCGCTTGAAACAGCGTTTTGGACGCGACAGGAGAACCGCCCGGGGTATCGGCCGACGCAGCCCCTCTTGGCCAGCGAAGCTCGCGCCACATCTTCCAACATACCCACAACAGCAGGATGCCCCCAGCGAGCAGCAGGCCGACGATTTCCAGAAGCTCGATGGTGAACGCCGCAAACACGATCCGCAGCATCGTCGCGGCGAGGATCCCGATCAGGATAGCTCGCCCGCGCTGTCTCACTTCAAGGCCCGAGGCTGCAAGCCCGATGACGACCGCATTGTCCCCGGCCAGCACGAGGTCGATCATCGCCACCTGAAGCAGTGCTGCGAGCCCGTGACTGGTGGTGAGCGTCTGCAGCACGTCGGCCGAGGACATCTTCCTCATCTCCAATGGTCACCCCGAATGACAAACATTGTGCGAGCGTCTGCAAATCCCGGATCTGTTCATTGAAGCCTCACCGGGCATCGACCGCCCGTTGACTGCCGCAGACGGCCTGCTAGAGGTCCTGCGACGAGCCGCGCATGCCCAGCATCAAAGAAAAGGTTGCACTCACCTCGATTGCCGCCTCGGCAGGCTTGACGCTTGCCAAAGGCGCCATCGGGCTCGCCACCGGATCGCTCGCCATTCTATCGGAAGCGGCGCATTCGCTGCTTGATCTGGCGGCGACCGTGATGACGTATTTCGCCGTCCGCATCTCGGGCAAGCCCGCCGACGAGGAGCACCACTACGGTCACGGCAAGGTCGAGAGCGTTGCTGCGCTTGCCGAAACCGGGCTCCTGTTCCTGCTCTCCGGCATCGTGGTCTGGGAGGCCGCGGGACGCCTCATCGGTGGCCTCCCCCATGCGGTCGAGGCAACCCCATGGGCCTTTCTCGTCATGATCGGCTCGATCGTCATCGACTTCTTTCGTGCCCGGATACTCTATCGCGTCGCCGGGGAGACTTCGAGCGAGGCGCTGGAGGCTGACGCGCTGCACTTCGGCTCGGATATGTGGTCATCGGCGGCCGTGCTGGCCGGCCTTGGTGCGGTCGCGCTGGGCTATCCGTCGGCGGACTCCGCCGCCGCAATCGTGGTCGCAATTTTCATCTGCATCGCCGGATGGCGGCTCGGTTGGCGCACGCTCGACACCCTTACCGACACGGCCCCCGCGGGCGCAGCGAACAGGATTACCGCGGCGGTGGCGCGCATTCCCGGCGTGGTCGCGATCGAACGGCTGCGTACACGCCAATCCGCCGGGGTGCTGTTTGTCGATCTTGTGGTGGCGGTAAGCCGAACCCTGCCCATCGACCGGGTCGCTGCGATGAAGGACCGCATCATACAAGCCGTGCGGGAGGGAAGCCCGTCCGCCGAGGTGACCGTCACCACGGAGCCGCGTGCGCTCGACAATGAGAGCGTGCCCGAGCGCGTGATGGTGATTGCGCGCAGCCGCGGTCTCGCCGTACATCACGTCACCATTCATACCATCGGGGAGCGGCTCTCGGTTTCGCTTGACCTTGAGATCGACGGCAATTTCACTCTCGGCGCGGCCCACGACATCGCCAGCGGATTGGAAGAAGCCATCCGCGAGGAATTGGGACCGGAGGTCGAAGTGGAAACCCACATCGAGCCGATGCAGCCCGATCGCGAACGCGGGCGGGAAGCACCGCCGGAACGGGTTGCCGCGGTCCGCAACGCTCTTGCCGATGCCGCCGCCAACGTCGCTCTGGTCGGCGAGATTCATGACGTGCGGGTGCGCGAGACGGACGCGGGCGAGATCGTGAATTTCCACTGCGTGGTGGATGCCAGGGTGAAGGTCGCGGACGTTCACGACAAGGTCGATGAATTGGAGCGCGCGTTACGTCTTCGCTTTCCGTCGATCACGCGCACGATCGGCCATGCCGAGCCCGGCGAGGTACGCCATGAGCCTGCGCGGAAAGCCGCCTCGTAATTCTGATCGGACTGAACCAGGGTGGACCCGACTTGCGGTTCTCATGCATCGAGACGCGTCGCAGCGCGCTCGCGTTTGCCGAAAACCATGATCCGGCTTGGGTTCGTTCGGCCACGCGCCGATGCGCCACCCCTCGCGCAGGAGCCGGTGCGCAATGGCAAGCCCGATCCCGTGCGCCGCGCCGGTGACGATCGCGACGGGAGCTTTCGGTGAAGCAGGCATGATCCTCCTCTCTGTTACCGAAACGTCGGCCTGGCCGGCTAAGGCAGGTT
>Ga0185299_10001666_pt1 | contig 40026 bp, 32 predicted proteins | sample PaiPotPPA55metaG_FD_128002 | JGI IMG/M metagenome (GOLD analysis project Ga0185299, IMG submission 128002) | Iron sulfur acid spring bacterial and archeal communities from Banff, Canada, to study Microbial Dark Matter (Phase II) - Paint Pots PPA... ...
AATGCCTGGAGCCTTCCATGCGATGGACCAGTTCCACGGCGGCGCCGCGCGTGTCGCACGCGACTTTCATGTCCAGTTGCATTTGATTCTGTTCATTCAATTCCGGCCGCAGTGACACCACATGCAGTTGCGAAGGCATGACTCGCTCCAGATCCTCGAACACGCGCGTCCACGAGAATGCCTTGCGTTGTATCAGTCCATTCAAGAACTGCGACTGATCCCTCGTGCTGCGGTTTACGGACATGTCGAGGAAGGTTTGTGCCGTCGCCCGCTCGTGGTCGCGTTCCGCGATCTGGTCCTGCAGTTGCGCGATGTTATGGCGATCTCGTCCGGCGTTGGTCCAACCACGCACCGTCAAGCCCAGCAGAACGAGCGTCAACACGCCCAGCAGGCCCACTCCCAATCCCCAGCGTGCCCAGAATTCGCGGGCATCTTCATAGGGCCGGGTTGCGAGATTGATATCGAGACGCATATTTATGAAATCAGAATCCAGCGCCTAAAGGCGCGTCAATGCTAATCATCTTGCGGCATGCCTGAAGGCATGCCCTGATACGAATCACATGCCCTGATACGAATCACATGCCCTGATACGAATCACATGCCCTGATACGAATCACATGCCGCGATACGAACCTCACTTACACCGCGAACTGCTATGAAATCAGCGCTCCCACAACTGCCGCCATGCGCCAGCGCGGAACTGTCCCCACGGTGGATCCGATCTGCGATGTCGTTATCAGTTCCTCAACTTGCGCTCCGGACTGATTCTTCAGCGCCGGCGCGGCGCCACCCGCTTCCGGCAGGCCCGCCACGTACACGCGCTCAATGTTGAGCTTGTAGGTGTCCTGGAAAAACACCACAGAAGGATAGACTTCCTCCGCCAGTTGATCGCCGGTGATGGTCACGCCTCGTAAATTCTCGAGCGTCCGGAACAGCAGCAGTTGCTCCTGATCGAGAATCGCGATGCTGATGGTACGCGCGTCCACCTTAACCACCAGAGTTGGCCTATCGGCATCCGCGGCACCAAGCGCCGCCAGCATCGACGGCATCACCATACCCGCGTTGTAGCCCGCGTCGCGAAACGCCGACTCATATTCCTGGAGAACCGTGTTCAGCACCACTGCCGCTACGGCCCGCATACTCTTGCCGGTCGACTGCGCGTGATACGAGATACGGGCATCGGCGGGATCAAAAGGCAGCGACTTCTTCAGCCGGAAACGGACCACCGCTTCGGCCTCATCGCGCTTCGATGGGAGCGTTTCGAAATCCAGCAGCACGACACGCACCGAGGTATCGGGCAGAATCGCGATCACGTCGCGGGATCGCCCGCCCACGCTGCCCAGAGCGCTTTCAATCGCCTGGCGGATGGCCGTGCCGTCCCGCAGATTTGCTTCCATCAAATCGGGTACCACCGACCCCGGGGCCAGTTCCCGCGCCGATGCCATTTCCACCATCCGCCCCGCATCCGCCGCGCGACCCGCCAGCACGCGGTCGGCTGCGATTTCGCAGGCGAGCGTCGGACGCCGATCGTGTTTGGAGTTGGAAGTCATAGCTTCAATCTGATGATATCTCGCACTTTCACGAAGCGAATAGTTACCTCCGTGGATGCCGGGACTGGACCATTGGTCTTGCCACGTTTCGTATCAGGGCATCGCTTTAGCGATGCCGTAAGTTCTTCGAAACCAGAAGCCCCTTTATGGGCTGGACATCGAAACTGGGTTTTGTAAGCCGAAACCATTTTCAGCGACTTGCGGTATGCCTGAAGGCATACCCTGACACGAATCGCCTCAGCGCATGGTCTCGATAAAGGTGACCTTGTTGATTTCCTTCAGAGTGGTAAATCCGCCGCGCACCTTGTCCAGCGCCGATTCGCGGAGGAACCGCATGCCTTCTTCACGGGCGGCGCGCCGGATCTCCGATGTCGGCTTCCGCTCCAGAATCATCTCGCGGATGCGGTCGGTCAAATCCAGAAGTTCATGAATTGCCGTCCGGCCCCGGAATCCCGTCCCCGCACACTCGATGCAACCTTGCCCCTCGTACAGAGGAACCTGCGACCACTGCTGCGGATCCAAGCCGCTCGCCTCGAGCACGTCATTCGGATAATGCACCGCGGTCCGGCAGGAATCGCAGATGACCCTGACCAGCCGCTGCGCCAGAATGCAGTTCAGCGCCGACACAAAGTTGTAAGGCTCGACGCCCATGTTCAGGAAGCGCCCCAATACGTCCACCACGTTATTGGCGTGGACGGTGGTGAACACGAGGTGGCCGGTGAGCGCCGATTGAATGGCGATCTGGGCCGTTTCGTTGTCGCGAATTTCGCCGACCATGATCTTGTCCGGGTCGTGACGCAAGATGGAACGCAGACCGCGGGCGAAGGTCAATCCTTTTTTCTCGTTGACCGGAATCTGCGTGATGCCGCGCAGTTGATACTCGACCGGGTCTTCAATGGTGATGATCTTGTCTTCGTCGGTCTTGATCTCGTTGACAGCGGCGTAGAGCGTCGTCGTTTTCCCGCTGCCCGTCGGCCCGGTGACCAGCACCATGCCATACGGTTCCTTGATGTAGCGGCGGAAGCGGCGCAGGTCGTCTTCGTCGAACCCGACCACTTCGAGCGTGAGCTTCTTAAACTTCTCGCTCATCGACTCCTTGTCAAGCACGCGAAGCACGGCATCCTCGCCATGGATCGACGGCATGATCGAAACGCGGAAGTCGATGGCGCGTGCGTTGTATTTCACGCGGAAGCGGCCGTCCTGGGGCACGCGGCGCTCGGAAATATCGAGCTCGCTCATGACCTTGATGCGCGAAATGATGGTCGAGTGGTGCTCTTTGCCGATCGGCGGCATGGCATTGGTCAGGACGCCATCAATACGAAACTTGATGACCACCGAGTCGTCTCGCGTCTCGATGTGTATGTCGCTCGCCCGCCGCTGCAACGCCGTGAAAATCGTAGTGTCGACTAAGCGAATGATGGGGCTCATGTCGCTGCCCGAGGTCGCCGTCAACTTGTCGATGGAGATGGTCTCGTCGTTCCCGGCTTCGTCCTCGCGAATCACGTCGAGCGTAAATCCCTCGCTCGCGTCTTCCAACACGCGCTTGGACTGCTCGGTCTTCTTCAGAATGTCGGAAATCTGCTTGAGTGTAGAAACTTTGGTGACGATCCGCTTGCCGAGGAGCAGGCTGATCTCGTCGATCATCATCAACTGGCTGGGATCGGCAATCGCAATTGCCAACCGCCCGTCCGCTGTTTCGTCGAGAGGGACGAAGTTATAGCGGAACATCAGGTGCACGGGGATCTTCTCGAACAGATCGTGATGTAACTGGAAGTCGGTCAGATCGACGAATTCGCAACGGTAGCGCCGCGCGATATCGCGCGCGCGTTCCAGTTCGTCGGGAACCGGGCCCGGTGGCACCAGCTTCCCGCCATTCCCGCCGTTTAACAGTACTGTCTTCTTATCCGCCATGCCCATTCCAGTTTACAGCTTCTTACAAAAGCTTTCTGGTGTGGGGGCTCTGCCCCGCTTACGGGGCTCTGCACCGTCACCACACGAGCCGCCCCAACCTAGTGCACGCCTGCTCCCAAGGTAAAGATCGGCATATACAGCGAAATCAAGATCCCGCCGACAAAGACCGCCATGATGATCAGGATCATTGGTTCAATCAACGCCATAGCCGCGCCCAGAGCCGTCTGCACGTCCTCTTCGTAAAACTCCGCCACCGAAGCGAGCATCGCCGGCAGGGCGCCAGTCGATTCGCCGACCTCCAGCATTTCCACCGCGAGATCGGGAAACAACTTCTGTGTCTCCAGGCTATGCGCCAGGCTCTGTCCTTCTCTTACCCGCTCGGCCGCGGCGGTGACCCCATTCAACATCTGCCGGCTGGTCATGGATTCGCCGGCTGTTTCCATGGCCGGCACCAAAGGCAGCCCACCCTGCAGCAGCGTGCCCAGAATTCGCGAGAAATTCGCCACCTGGTACTTCAACCGGATTTCCCCGATCAATGGCAGCGACAGCAGAAACCGGTCAATGCGTTGGGCCCCCTGATCGCTCTGCTTCCACCGCCACAACAGAAAAATTGCCGCCACCCCGACCAGCAGCACAATCCAACCGTACTTCTGCGCGTTCAGACCGACCGACAGCATGAACACGGTAATCGCTGGCAGTTGCGCTCCCAGGTTATCGAACAGATCGGCAAACTTTGGCACCACGTAGGTGATCAGAAAAATCAGCATCAGCGTTACCACTGAGACCAGCAGCGCCGGATACACCAGCGACACGAAAAGCTTCTTACGAAAAGTCTGCACCATCCGCTGATAGGTGATGTAGCGGCCGAGCACTTCTTCCATGTTGCCGCTTTTTTCGCCCGCCAGCAGCGTGGTCGTATACATCTTCGGAAACACCTGTTGGGCGGCAAACGCATCTGACAGCAACTCGCCGCCTTTTACTCGCTCGCGCACATTTTCGAGCAGCTGTAATAGAGATTTGTCGCGCTGCCTCTTGATCAAAAGATCCAGCGCCGTCAGGATCGGGAGTCCCGCCTTAATCAGCGTCAGAAACTGTTGATTGAAAATCAGAAATGTAGACTGTCGCAGATTGCCGCGCCGCCCAAACTGCCCACTGCCTCTGCTCAGCAGCGTACGGGGCTTGACCCAGTACACCAGGTATCCCTGCTGCGTGAACCGGTCGTGGACCTCCGCTTCGGAATACCCATGCTCCACCTGCTGCCGCAGATGGCCCTGTTCGTCGGCGACTTTGACCAGGAATTGTGCCATTCGCTATCGTCTGATTCCGAGTTTCTGTTCGGAACGTCTGCTGTCGAACGTCTTAGCCCAAGTGTAACACTCTGTTCCCAAAGCGCTTACCGCAACCTGCCCATCTGTGTGGTACGCAAGTAACGGGCGGTAGAGACGGGGCTTGCTTCGTCCCTTGCCGCAGGCTCTCTCTTGCTGCAGGCGGAGACGCGGCAAGCCGCGTCTCTACACGAAAGCCAGAGTGCCAATTCTACGACTTAGAGTTCCTTCTACGACTTAGGGTCCCAATTCTCCTTCCACCGTCTCCACGCCTGGCGGAGGGGTGAATTGAAACCGGCTGTCGCTCAATTCCAGGTTCTCTTTCCAGCCCGCAAAGCGGAACTCCGTCGTCGCCCCGTCCGGCTCCATTAATACGATGCGGACAATCTGGTCGGAGGGCGTGATCTCCAGTTGCACCTCGCTCGCCTGGCCCGCCATGCTCTGCGGAACAAAGCCCTGCGGAACCCCTCGCAACAGGGTGTTCTCTGGGCTCAGAGGGGATTGATCCACCACCTTTGAAAGTCCCCGTAATTCATTCTCCAGCTTGGTCTTACCAAGCAAGAAAGCCAGCGGTGAACGCAAGTCGTCGAGCTTCTTGAGTGTCGTTTTCCTGAGTTGCCGTTCCGCTGGCAGGTAGAACCACACAGCCTGGCCGTCGCTGATAAACAGCTTCTCTTTCGGAGAACGGTATTCCCAGCGCATCTTGCGCGGCTTTTTCAACCACAAAGTGCCCGATTCGACTCGCTCCGCGCCCTCGCCCCGGTAAATTTCGGTGAAGTCGGCTTGCAGGCTGCGAAGGTGGTTGTAGTGGTCGTCGACTGCCCGCGCGAGTTGGCGGATGTCCTCGGCTCGCACCGGGAAAGCGATCGCTACCAACAGCAGGAAACAAGAGCAGAAGCGGCCAATCAACGTTGGTTTTCTCCTTTCCAATTCTACTGCGACGGACTACGGCCCCAGTTAAACCCGTATGAATGTTGGGCCAGTCGCCCTTTTTAGTACTTGAGTAAGGCTCGTGAACGTGGCAGACTCTCGAATTCTATGATGCACCGGGCTGGAATTCGCCGGCTACTTTTGTCGGTCGCGTTTTTCGCCTCTGCCTTGCCGGTTGTTTCGCAAGAGACAAAGCCTGCAGCGACGAAACAAAACGAAGCCGCCGCGCCGTCGCCACCATTGGATTCACCGTCCGCCCGCTTCTCGAGTGCACCTCCTGACCCTCTCGGCGAAGCTAAGGCGCTCGCCCGCAAAGGAAATTTCGACGCTGCTATCAAGAAATACCAGCAACTCCTCCAGGAGAGACCGAAGTCGCCAGACGCCTATGCCGGTCTGACGCATTGCTACCTGAAAAAGAAAGATGTGACGCAAGCCTACGAGACAATTACCAACGGGTTGCAGATCGCGGATTCATGGCCGGTACGAGTTGCCCTTGGGGAAGTGTACTTTCGCCAGGGACAAATCCCAAAGGCCGAGAAGGAATGGGTAGGGGTGATCAACTCCGGGCACCAGGCAGCGCGGGCCTACCTTGGTTTGGCGCGGGTGCGATGGGCGATCTCGATGAACAAGTCCGCGAAAGCTTTTATTGATAAAGCTCACGGAATTGATCCTAACGACCCGGATATTCAGAGGGCTTGGATCGGGACTCTCAGGCGTTCGGAGCGGATTAAGTACTACGAGAGCTATCTTGCTGAGGCCAACAACTCGGATCCGGACGAACGCAGTAACATCGAGATTTATTTGTCTTACCTAAAGGAACAGGCAAAGCAACACGACCCCTCCTGCCGCCTGGTGAGCAAGGTTACGAGTACGGCGACGCCGCTGGTTCGTCTGCTTTTAGATCCCAAACATCTGCGTGGCTACGGCTTGTCGGTGGGGTTGAATGGAACACGTGCCAACATCATGCTCGATACCGGTGCGAGCGGAATTGTGGTGAAACGCCGGATCGCGGAACGGGCAGGAATCACCAAGTTAATCGAAACGAAGGTCTGGGGCGTGGGGGACAAAGGCCGAAGGAACGCCTACATCGGGATCGCCAGATCGATCCGCATTGGGGAGCTGGAATTCCAGGACTGCCCGGTAGAGGTCATGGAGAGCCGATCGGTGGCGGAGGAAGATGGGCTGATTGGCGCTGACGTCTTTGAGGACTTCCTGGTGGAGATCGATTTCCCTGGGGAGAAACTGAAGCTTAGCGAATTGCCCAAACGGCCCGGCCAAGTCGATCAACAACTGTCCTTGAAAAATGACGAGGACGACGATCAGGAGACATCAGGGAAAGCAGAAGCGAGTGCAGAGTCGGGTTCAAAAGAAACCGCATCCACTGCAAACTCATCGGGACCGCAAGATCGCTACATCGCACCGGAAATGCAGTCTTTTACTCGCGTATTCCGGTTCGGGCATGATTTGCTCGTCCCGACCAAAATCGGCAACGTGCCGGACAAACTGTTTCTGCTGGACACCGGGGCGCTGGACAACGCCATCTCGCCCCAGGCAGCGCGCGAAGTCACGAAGGTAGGCAATTCCGATACGCTTGTGAAAGGCGTCAGCGGATCTGTCAAGAACGTTTACAGCGCCAACAAAGCTGTACTTCAATTCGGCCGCTTGCGTCAAGAAAATCAGGACATGCTGTCTTTCGATACCACTCCGTTCAGCGACAGCGATGGCACCGAAGTTTCCGGGTTTCTCGGCTTTGTCATGCTCCATTTCCTAGACATCAAGATCGATTATCGCGACGCGCTGGTCGACTTCAGCTACGACGCCAAGCGCTTCGACCACTTTTAACCGGATTTTCCCGTGAAAGCGTAGATGGAGTACTGTTGCGTCCCGCCCATCTTCGTCAAAGCCGCGCTCCCGTTTAGCACCCGCTCCAGCAGCGTATTGTGATACAGCACGTACACCGCCCGCGGATTAGCGTTCAGGTTCCTGTCCAAGCTGGCCATCACTCGCCGCAATCCCCCCTGCGGCAGCGGATTGAACAAATACAACACCAGTGGCGTTTCCGGAAAGACGAACTCGCTGGCGTCGGCGCAGACCGCTTCGATCTGTCTGCATTGCTGCGTCGCGGACCGATACGCACGAATGTTCTCTTCCGCCGCTTGGTGCAATTCCGCAATCAACTCCACTCCCACAATCTTCTTAAACGGATACTCCGACGCCATCAGCAGCGTCCGTCCCTTGCCGGAACCGAGATCGACGAAGGTGAATTGATCGAACTCGATGGGCAGGCTCGTCATCATCTCCCGAAACAAAGCCGGGTCAGTCGGCTGATACGGCGAATGGAACAATCCGAGTAGCCGCGCGCGCCAGCTCACGGTGCCGCTGGTCGTGTTGACGCGATGCTCCCAGTCGTACTCCATGTCGCCATAGAGTTGCCGCCGGCGCTCGGGCGTCGACTCGCGGACAAAGCTCCACAGTTTCCGGACCACAAGGGAAGCCGCGCCCGCAGCACCCTTCTCTCTCGCCTGCTCGCGCCACCAGCCGCGTAACGCTCTCGAGAATTGTTGAGTGAAACCTAATGGCACGCCTGCATGCTAACAAAATGGAGAAGCGGCTGTTAGCTCTTAGCTGTTGGCCTTTAGCTAAATGCTAAATGATAGGAGCGCCTACTTCGATCCCGTCGCGGTTTCGCGCGGCGGTTGCGGTGGCGCTACCCCTGGCGGAAGGCCTTTGGTAATGAAGAAAATAGTCTTCGGATCCTGCACTTCGATTCGCCCATCGGGCATCAGCCTGTACGGTCGCCCCTTCGGATCGGCAGGCGTCCCATGGATAAACCCTACGCGCTCCAGATCGCCCATGCTGGCCGGCAATCGTCCAGTCTGTTCGCGGTACTTTTCGACTACCTGCTCCAGCCGCGTCACGTCTTCGTCGACTTGCAGGGCGAGCAAATGTTCGACCGCGTTCTGCCGAATCCGCGGTTCTTTGGTGCTCTGGTAGGTGGTGGCCCACAACATGCGCGCCGTGTCGAATTCACCCGCGTGCTGCGCCATGCGTGCCGCCAGGATGGCCATAAATTCGTTGGTCACCGGAAGCTTTGCTCCTTGCGCAAACGCATCCGCCGCCTTGGCGTAGTCCTTGAACTCGGTGTAGTACAAAAATCCCAGGTTGTAGTAGAAGCGCCACTGGTCGGGATTGTGCTCGATGCCGTACTTCATCAGCGAAAGCGCGGCCCCCGGCAATCCCGCGCCGTTGGGAGGTTTCGGAGCCAGAAAGTTCGCCCCAAACTGATACGCTGGCAACATTCTTGGATCCAGCTCCGTGGTGACTTCGAGCAGCGGCGCCAGTAAGCGGAAATCGCCGGAACCGCTGTAATGCTGCTCCCCGAAGTACTGCACCGCACGCGTCCAGTAAATGTCCGCCAGCAGGCCGGTGTAGCCAAGGCTCAAGCGCCGCAGCACCTTTGAAGAGCGCACGTAAAGCGCTTCTTGCGCTATTGATCCCCGGCGCATGTGGTCGATGGCATGGAGCGTTGCCATTCCGCCGGCCATCGAAAATAGCAGCACAACGCTCGCCACCAGGTTCACGCGCCTCGTCGCTTTCATTCTCATTTCAAATCTCGCTCATTTCAGATTCCGCTCATTTCAGATTCCGGCGCTGAAAGATCAGCACCGCTCCCGAGATGGCCATCGCCGAATAGAGCAGCGTGTATACGCTGTTGTACAGAATCAGGCGTCCGGGGACAGCGTCGCCGTGCGCCACCTGGCTGATGACGTTCATTGCGGAAAAGTTCGGCACCAGATACGCGATGGCCGTCGCGATCCAGCCCCCGACCCCGTGCGTGATTTTGGCGAAGCCACGCAGATCCTCCGCCAGACTTCCGATCACGAACAGCGCGAAGGTAAAGACCGCCGACATAAGCGGCGTCGAAAAGGACGAGAAAAACAGCGCCAGCGCGCACACGATCAGAAACTGCAACACGATGAAGTACAGCGCGACCAGCACCCACAGATCCATCTTTTCGAATCGATGTGCTACATAGAGCAGCGCCAGGAGCACGCCGATCGCCATGAGGAACGTATTCACCACGAGCGTTCCGGCGAGCCCAAAGAACTTGCCCACTATGAACTCCCACCGGCGAACGGGTCGCGAGAGCACCGTGTACAGCGTTCGTTTGTCGATCTCTTTCGAAACCAGGCCAATCCCAATGAAGATGGCGATCACCACTCCGAACAGCGACACCGCCGTCAGCCCCAGGTTCACTACAACCAGCCGTTCGATGTCGATTGAAATTTCCCCCACCAGAATCGCCGCGCCCGAAAGCAGCAGCGCAAACGCGATCAGGTTGTACAGAACCCGGTCGCGCACCGCCTCGCGAAAGGTGTTGAAGGCGATATAACCGATCCGAGAGTTCATACGCCCACCCCTTTCCGGCTTTCTTCTTGCTGGCCGTCTTCTTTCCCGCCGTCTTCTTTCCGGCCGTCATCTTTTCGGCCCTCGGTGGGCTGCAGTTTCTGGATGTAGTATTCCTCGAGTGAACTGCGAACCGGCGTCAGCGAAATCAGTTTGAGGCGCTCGCGCCGCAGCACTTCAAGCGCAGCATCTTGCTGCTCTTCCGGCAATACCGCGTTTACCATGTCGCCGCTGACGTTCGCCACAGCTCCGAGGCTCGTCAAATCCGCCGGCACTTTTTGTGCGTAGAAAATAATCTCGACTTTGCCTTGCGTCTGCGAAGTCAAATCCGCCACCGCCCCCACCCCGCGCAGCTCACCCTGGTGGATGACCCCCACCCGGTCACACAGCGCCTCCGCATCCGACAGAATGTGCGTCGAAAAGAAAACTGTCTTGCCTTCGTGCCGCAGTTGCTGAATCAGGTCCCGAACTTCGCGCCGGCCCATCGGGTCCAGCCCCGACATCGGTTCATCCAGAAACACCAGCTTCGGGTCGTGCAGGATTGCTTGCGCCAGCCCCACCCGCTGCAACATGCCCTTGGAGAATTTCCGCAGCTGCATCCCCGCCGAATCGCTCAATCCCACTCGCGCCAGCATCTGCTCGACCCGCGCCGAGCGCCCTTTTGCCGGAACCCCGGAAAGCTGGGCGTAATAGGTGAGCAGTTCTTTCGCGCTTAGATGGTCGTAGAAGTAGGGTTGCTCGGGCAGAAATCCAATCTGCGCTTTCATCCGCGGATCATCCATGTCCATGCCCAGAATTCGCGCGGTTCCGGCCGTCGGGAACACCAGCCCCATGAGGAGCTTGAGGGTAGTGGTCTTGCCCGCGCCGTTCGGGCCGAGGAAGCCGAACACCTCTCCCTCTTCGATGGTAAGGCGGAGCGGACGCAGCGCAAGTTTCGGCCGCTTGTGCCAGAATCCGACCAGATAGGTTTTTTCCAGGTCTAGAATTTCAATCGCTGCCATGGCTATGCGCGCAATGCCGATTCCCTTGCGTGGAATTTCATATGGAATCTGATCAAGAGAATTATAAGCAATGCAGGCGCGATTGGGGGCTTCTGGCTGCGGGTGCGGTTACGAAGGTAAACTTCCAGCCTGGACCATGGCGGGTCCGCCAGTTCTACGCCTCCCTTCGCGTTTACTGTTGGGGAGGGACCGAGCCATCGCAGGTCGTGATCGCCGCCATGCTCACACGCACCACCGCGTCGGCATAGGAGCAGAAATAGCGGACTCCCGAATAATTCACCAAATTCGGCGCAGCAATAACATTGTAGGTTGAGTTCGGAGTGCCGGTTACATTGGACAGTGTGAAGGTGTACCCGCTCCTTTGGCCTCCGGCCAGATTGTCATCAATCAGACAGGCGGTGGTCGGAGTCGGTGGTGTACAACCTGCGCCACTGCCGCCCAAAACGGCCAGGCTGCTCGCGTAACCTACCGTCGGGTATGCCGAATTGAACGAGATCTGCGCCGTGTTCAAGGTCCGGATTGCTGCCGCTGCTGCCGATTCGTTGGCCGCCATGCGCGAATGCAGAAAACTGGGTATTGCAATCGCCGCGATGACCAGAATGATCGCCACTACTATCAACAGTTCAATGAGAGAAAATCCCTTGGTCCTTGTCTTCGTCTTCTGCATAGCATCTCCCTGATCCCGAGCCCGGATTTACGATTCCGGACGAGCCCATCGACCCGGCTCCATTCAAACTGTTGCATTCTGCATGCCGGACTCGCGTCCATCCCGCGAACCCTAAGTCCTTTGGAATGCAGTGCGATTTGCGGCAATGTCTGCTCTTGCGCCGCGTTCGTCACTCCTCCGCATCGAAAATGACATTTTGTGTCAGTAGATTTCGGGGCCTGGGGACGAGCACCATCACACAAGAAGACGCCCCAAAATAAAAAAAGCAGAGGATTTCTCCTCTGCTTCTTTCCGGCTTGTACCCTCCCCCAGGTACTTTGCCAAATCCAAACTTACTGCAGCGGGGTTTCGGTTCCGGCGCAGGTGCTAAGCGAAGCGGTGGAGTAGCGCACCACAGCATCCGCGACCGAGCAGAAGGAGCGTACGCCCGTAGTGTTCTGAGTCTGCGGGTTTGCGAAGGCTACATAGGACGAGGCCGGGGTGCCGCTCGCGGCCGTCGAAGTGAACGTGTAGCCGCTCTTGGAGCCTGATGCCAACTGCGAATCGATCAAGCAAGCGGCCGCAGAAGTGGGCAAAGTGGAACCCGTGCAGCTGCCCGAGAGAGCGCTAAGACCCGCAAAACCCACCGTCGGGTAAGCGGAGTTGTATGAAATCTGAGCTGTGTTGATGGTACGAATCGACGCCACTGCGGACGACTCATTCGCCGCAATACGCGCACGCAGCAGGTTCGGGATAGCAATTGCAGCGATGATCAGGATGATCGCCACCACAATCAGCAATTCGATCAGTGAGAAGCCCTTTTGTTTCCGCATTTAAATTATCCTCGTCTCCGTTTGACTGTTTGGTTGGATGACCAACTCGCTTGTACTATCGCACTCCAGGGGCCAGAGGCCCAAGTGACGGAAGTCAGATGTCCTTCTGGACGAAAACTCAATGTTTTCAGCGGTGCAGCGCGGGATGGTCACCTCTTCCGTCACCCTCGATTCTCCCAGTATGACACTTTCAGAGACCCAGATTGACAAATTTTGCCAGTCGCCCTTCATCTCCAGACACCTTCAAACCGCCAGCCAGATGCCGCAACTCCCCTATTGGGAACGCTGGCCCTTCCTTTTCTTGCGTCAGCCTCTGCGGGCACTTTCGATGCCCTGGGAGTATCAAAGCACGCCTTCCCAAGCGGCAGGAAACTTGTGGGCTTGGGCCTCGAAATCGGCCTTCTCAGACAGCCGTCCGTTTCCGCAGCCATTGTGATAACCGCGCTTTACTTCCCTACGAGGTACCGCTGCGCCGCTTTCTGCGCCTCAGCCAGATTTGGCGATAAACGCGCCATGCGCTCATATATCGCATTGGCCTCGTCCAGGCGTCCCGCCTGATGCAAAGCCTGGGCCAGCACCAAGTACCCAACGTCGGTGGGCTCCGCCGCGACCGCGTGCGAGTATTGGCGAATGGCCTCAGCCAGGTCGCCATTTTCCTGGGCGATTAAGCCGAGTCCCGTCATGGCCCGGGCCCGGTCGGGCGCCAACTGCAGCGCCGTTTCGAAACACCGCTTCGCCTTCGTCGTCTCCCCCATTTGGCGATAGGCAAACCCCAAACGGTCGTAGCCGGTAGCGCGCGTGTCCACGTCGGCCCCGCGGCGAGCCACCATCTCATAGCGCTCGATGGCCGCGGGCAGATTGCCGCGGCGGTCCTCATAGTCGCCAAGACCCAGGGTGGCGGTCGGACCGTTGGGAAGGATGGCGAGTGCGGCGCGGTAGTGGGCGCCGGCCTCTTCGACCCGGTCTTGACTGAGCAAAAGACCTCCCAAGGTGACTTGTGCGTGGTAATTGCTCTCAGTGAACGCCACGATGTGCCGCCAGAGTGACTCGCCATCGTGCCAGTAGCCAACCTGCCGGTACGTGAGCGTTCCCAGTACCAGCAGGCAAGAAATAGCGGGAACGGCAAGCCATCTGGCGGAAATTTGATGCGCTTTCGCCCAGTCGGCAACCCCCCACGTGAACATCAGAAACAAGCCCACGAATGATATGTAGGCGTAGCGATCCGCCATTGCCTGAGAGCCCACCTGGACCAGCCCGATCATCGGCACCAGACTGCCCAGGAACCAGAACCATCCGACGGCAAGATACCGTTGATCGCGCGCGCGGATGACCCAAGCGGTGATGAGCATCAATAAGACCACCGCCGCGCCGACTTGCCATGCAGGATAGAGTCTGGCGGGGAGCGGATACAGAGCCACCAGCTTCGATGGCCAGAGCGCCTTCCCCAGATAGCGCACATACGAGATCAGCGCATTCTCCAAACGCAAGAGCAGGCTGTAATGAGAAAAAGTCTGGATCGCGCCTCCGGCCTTCTGGGCCTTCATCGTCACTACCGCGCTCGCGGCCGAGAGCAGCAGGAGTGGCGCCTTTTCGAGTACCAGCCATCCGCCCCTCAATCCCGGTACGTTCCCGCCTCGCGCTGCCGCCTCGACCACAGCCGGAGCGCCAATCCGGCAAAGCGGCCAGTAATCCCACAGCAAGAGCAGAAATGGAAATGCGATCACCTGCGGCTTCGAGAGCAGCGCAAGCGCAAAGAAGCACGCCACCGCGGCGTATCGGCGGATCCCGGGTCTCCGCGTGTACCAGACGTAGGCGTACAGGGCAAGCAGAAAAAACATCATGCTCAAAACGTTCTTCCGCTCGGCTGCCCATGCCACGGACTCAACGTTGATCGGATGAAGGGCAAACAGAGCGGCGACCATCAGGCTGCGCCAGCGATATCCCGTAGCGCTCTGCAGCAGCAGAAACAGAAGGACCACATTGGCCGCGTGCAGCAAGACATTCACATAGTGATGTCCGACAGGGTTCAGGCCGAAAAGCTCACAGTCGAGAGCGTGAGAAAGCCAGGTGAGGGGATGCCAGTTCGCCAGATGATAAGTGGTGAAAGCCCATTTCACGGTCGCCCACGTCAGGCCCGCCCACACGTGAGGATTCTGCGTAATGTACTGGTCGTCATCATAGTTGAGGAAGCCGTTGTGAATTACGGGGTTGTAAAACACAAGCACAACGACGGTCAGTAACAGACACCACACTAGCGTGCGTTTCGTCGACGACTGAAACAGCTTGGAGGAAGAAGCCGAGACCTCCGGTCGTTCAAGGCGTTTCGCTACTGCGGCAGAGGAAGACGAACTCATGGATTCAACGATTCTGAACCAGACACGTAAGATTCGCGAGGAAGAACTGCGAAGCGTGAATGCCCATGGTAACTGCTGGACGGTCATTGCTGGACGGTCGTTGCCGGGCGGTCGTTGCTGGACGGTCGTTGCCGGGCGGTTATTCCGGAACCGGCGTGACAGAGACGGCCGGGCAAGAGGAAGCCATCGACGCCAGCGCCGCATTGGGAGGAACGCTAGCCTCGGCTTTTCTTGCGTCAGCCGCTTTCCGTCTTCCGGCCGCCTGGACTCGCTCATTCGTAAACTCCGCGTTCTGCAAGCGATGTATCAGCAAACTGGAGACGGAAACTGTGGCAATCACCATGGCCCATGGGATGACCGGTGAAATCCAAAAAAACGGAGTTGCAAAGCTGATCAGCGCCATCCAGGCGAGACTCGCAAAGGTACCAAACAAAAATGCCACGCGTCGGGCACCGTGCTTAAACGGCAAAGGATAGAGGCATAACGCTTGCACCATCAGCGCGAATGGAAAAGCGACCACCAAGTCCACGAAATAGTGTTCGCCTGTTCCGAGGGTTGATAGAACGGTGAAAATCACAAAAGCAAGGGCGAGGACGCGTATCCACCGGGAGAGTGCTTTGGAATTCCACCAGACCAGCAGCGCCCAAGCCATGTGCAAAGACGGGATGGCATTTCGCGCGCCCTTAAGCGGCACCGTTTCCAACACCATGCGCATGGCTTGCGACGTCGAGAAGGGGTGCCACGGAAAACCTTGACCAAAAATGTGGACTGGCCCCGTGGCAGGAACCATGTTGTAGAACAGCACTCCCATCGGACCGGTCACCAGGAATGCCAGCATTACGGGGAAGGCATTCTTATTGTTCAGACGAAGGTGAGCGGCATAGACCAATGCCAGCGGCAGAGGTAAAGCAATGTAGAACAGTAACCCGGCGAACCTGAACCACTGGTAACGCGCGAACATTTGCCCCAGCAAAAAACTGAATTGCACACGGAGGCTCGAATCAACGGAATACAAATAAAGATCAAACGTTTTGGGATGCAGTGCTTCGGTGTAATCCAGCAGAGTCGAAGCCATGTATTCCGAAGCCACGAACAAAACCGCGGGAAGAAATGCATATAGAAAAAGAGCGCGATCCTGATTACGCGCCCATATCGCCCGCGTGCCCAGCACGGCCAAGCCGCTCAATCCTGCAAATGAAAATGCAGCCATGAACCTGGGGTGGAACCCCATGACACGATAGTCGAGTGCCGCCAAGACGACGCTGCACACGGCCACGCTGGCGAAGTTCGTCCATGAGGGTTGCACCACCAGCAATATGACAAGAGCTCCGCCCAAAGCCATGGCCATGAATGCATCCACCATGGAAGAGTTGTAAAAACTGGAGTTCAACGAAAGGACCAACACGATGACGAGGAGCGCCACCGTAAGAAACGTTTTTATCAGATCAGCGCGATTCAACATGCACTTCCAAGTGCTATCCGCACCAGTTGTACGCCTTTCTCGATTTGCGTGGTCGTGCCGCTAGGGTATCAGCCTCTGAACGTCTGCACGGAGACTGGCGCACCTCCAATAAGAACTAAGGTAATTACATTGCACGACGATGCTCCGTTAAAATCATCTTTGGCAAGGAGGGTCGCGAGATTGTCGACGAGGAGCGAACCTCCGGCCGAACTTTTGGCCGAACTCTTGGCCAAGGGAACCGTCTGCGACTACCGACATGTCCGCGTCCCGCGAAATGCGCGTCGTCATCTATTGTCTCGTATTGGTGGCGGCCACCCTCGCTTTTTACAATCCCGTCATCCATAACCGGTTCATCGCCTTTGATGACTCGTCCTATATCCTGAAAAATTCTCGGGTTCAGAGCGGCCTGACCTGGGACACCGTGAAGTGGTCGTTTACCACTTTTCGCGACGGAAACTGGCATCCGTTGACTTGGCTGTCGCATGCCTTGGACTGCCAATTCTTTCACCTCAACCCCACCGGCCATCACTACACAAATCTTCTCTTGCACGCGACCAATGCCGTCCTGCTATTTCTTCTGTTGCGGCGGGCGACCGGACTTAGCTGGCCTAGTCTGCTAGTGGGCGCCTTGTTCGCACTGCACCCGGTCAACGTTGAGTCGGTCGCGTGGGCCGCCGAGCGCAAGAATGTGCTCAGCATGCTGTTCTTCCTGCTCGCCCTTCATGCTTACGACCGGTATGCCCGCACCGGGAAACGTTATCTTTATCTGGCGGTAAACATTTTTTTTGCTCTGGGCTTGATGGCGAAGCCGCAGATCGTCACTCTGCCTTTCGTGCTCCTGCTGTGGGACTACTGGCCGCTGCAGCGAATGGGCGCGGGATTCGCAGCCGGCGGTTTACCTGCGACTTCTACTCCTACCACGCGCTCGTTCGCCTATCTGGTCCGGGAAAAAGTGCCCCTCTTCATTCTTGCCGCCGCCGATTCGGTTGTGACCGTGCTGGCGCAGCGCGCAGGGAATGCGGTCCGAACGGTGACGGACGTTTCCGTGCCGGCGCGGCTGGAAAATGCCTTTGTCTCCTACATCCGATATATCGGGAAAGCCTTGTGGCCGTCCGGGCTCAATCCCATGTATCCGCGTCAAGGGAATTCGCTGCCCGGTTGGGAGGTAGTGGGAGCGGGGATGCTGCTGATCCTGCTCTCGGCGCTCGTGCTTCGCTGGCGCGAACGCCGCTACTTAACCGTGGGCTGGCTCTGGTTTCTGGGGACTCTAGTCCCTATGATCGGGATCATAACGGTCGGCGAGCAGTCGATGGCCGACCGATACTCGTACATCCCCTTTATCGGTCTGTTTGTAGCGGTGGTTTGGACTTTAAATTCGTGGAGCGTGGATGCGGCCGCCTCCGAGTGGCGAATCCCCAATATATGGCGCGCCGGCGCCGCCGTTGTTGCGGTCCTCATTCTGGGATGTCTCAACTATCGCCAACTCGGTTACTGGCGAGACGATGAAACTCTTTGGCGCTATACATTGAGTGTCACCGAACGCAATTACATGGCACACAACAACCTTGCGCTCGCATTAGCTAAGCAGGGACGGTCCGAAGAGGCAGTCGTTCAGTTTCGGGCTGCCACGGCACTGCACAAATATCCGCCCGACCAGGTTCTTGCGCTCGCCTTCTATGAATTGCGGATCGGACATCCGCAGGACGCGATCGAGGAATGCGATTCGGTTCTGCGCGCCTCCGCCGATCGCGTCGATCGCGTCGACCCAAAGACTCAAGCCGCGGCGTGGAGCGAGATTGGTCAAGCTCACTTGCAGTTGCGGCATTACGATCAGGCGGCCGAGAGCTACCAGAATGCTCTGCGCCTGAGCCCGGAAAATGGAATGGCGTTGATTGGTTCGGGCATCCTCGCGCTGCGTCAGGAACAGCCCGACGTGGCCGTCACCCAGTTAGCCCATGCCGTGAAAATCGATCCCAACGATGTTAATTTCCTTCTCTTCGCGCAAGCTCTTCGACGGGCTGGTCGTTCTACTGAGGCCGATTCCGCCATCACACAAGCGCAAAAGACTTCCTCGGATTTAACCCAGGCTCAAATCGCCGCAGGACAATTCCTCTCCTTCGCCGGCCTGAAGCCGCTTTAGGGGCGCGACCGGAAGAATTAGGGTAGAAGTTAGGTTCGCTTCAGCAGTAAACAAGTGATGTCATCGTGCTGCGGAGTGTTCCCAACATACCGATCCAATTCCACGAGCAGGGTTCGCAGCAGATCAGCGGGAGCCGATCCCGACCCGCGATCCACCTGCCGGATCAATTCCGCTTCGCCATACTCTTCATCTTTCGCATTGACTGCCTCGACAACTCCATCGGTGAAAATCACCACCCAGTCTCCACCTTCGAGTCGAGTTGTTCCAACCTGGTAGAGTGCGTCCGCGAAAATTCCTACTGGGACGCCTCCGGTCTCGAGCCGCTCCACCGCGCCCGAGGTCTTCCGCAGAATCGGAACGTTATGCCCTGCGTTGATATAAACCACGTTGCCGGTCGCCGGATCCAGCTCGGCGAAGAAGGCAGTCGTGAAGCGAACTCCGCCCTGGCTGTTCGAACAGGCATAGCGATTCACTCCTGCCACCAGTTCCGCCAGCGCGATGCCGCTCGTCGACAACGTCCGCAGACTAGCCTGGAAGGTCGCCATCAACATCGCCGCCGGAATGCTCTTCCCCGCCACATCCGCCACCACAAACAGAATGCGGTCTTCGCTTCGTTCCCGCCCGGGCCGCAGGATCACATCGTAGTAATCACCCGCCACCGTGTTTGCCGGACGCGTCGCATACGCAATCTGGTATCCCGGAATCTGTAGTGGCGCGCCCGGCAACAACCACGCCTGAATGTCCTTGGCGATCTCCAGGTCGCGCTTCATCACCACGCGATCCGCCAACTCCAGCAGCAGGACGACAAACATTATCACTCCGCCCAACACATGCAAGTCGAATTCATGGATCTCGGAATGCCCGGCGTTGTCGGTGTACGAAGAGCTGCCAGCGGGAAAGAACAGCAGAATCAGCGCCGCCAGCAGCAGCACGCGCCGCGCCGGGGTCAGCTTTTCCAGGATCGCCCAAAACAGCGCCGTCGCGATTTGACGGCCCCGCCGGATTCGAGACGGTTGCGCCTCCAAATTGTCCAGCCCCACCGAGTAGAGCCGATAGCTCGAACGCGCATCTTTTTCAAACTGTGACCAGAGCTGGTCAAAGGCCAGCCCCTCGCTTACCCGATACCAGAACTGGCGCACGCGGTCCTTCAATCGGGATTGTGGTGGAGCAGTCTGATTAAGGGAGGCCATGAGGAGCAATCATTATAGGCTGGCAGAGTTGTTGGTGGAGAGCCGGGCGTCCCCGCCCGGCCGGGATGCAGCTACGCGAAGCATGAATGTTTCATTGCGAGCCATCTCAAAACAATTCCATCTGCCCGCCGTCCATAGGCATATCCCGAATGGGGCCAGCGTGCCGATTTCTAATTCCGTATTTTTGCCGAAAGGCCGCCGTCAACTGCGACAACCGCTGGCCGTATCCCTTCGGCAGAAATGCCCGCTCGGCATAACGCGTCCGGTAAAGCTGCACCAAGTCGGGGAAATTCTCTTCGAGAAACGGCAGGAACACCGCCGCCGAGCAAGGTTTTAGGAAAAGCGGATTGGCGAAGACCCACTTCGCGCCCGCTTCGCTCGCGGCTTTCACCAAAGCCTCGAGGTCGCGGGGCCGGTCCGTGATCTCCGGCAGCACCGGCGCGCAGATCACGCCCGCGTCCACGCCCGCAAGATTCAACTGGCGAACCGCCTCCAGCCGTAGATCGGGACGCGGCGCTCGCGGCTCCAGCTTGCGCGCCAGGTCCGCATCGACCGTGGTCACGGTCATATTCACAGAGATCCGGTTGTGCTCTCCCACGCTTCGCAGAATCTCGACATCGCGCGTGATCAGGTTCGATTTGGTCACAATTTCGATCGTGAGACCGGAGTGCCGCGCCAGTTCCTCCAGGATTGCCCGCGTAATCTCGAAACGCCGCTCCGCCGGCTGATACGGATCAGTCGCCGTGCCAATCGCGATCTCCTCCCCACGTTTGACTTTTTTCAACTCGGATCGAAGCAGCCCCGCTGCCTGCTGCTTGACGAAAATCTTTCGTTCGAAGTCCACGCCGTCCCGCAGTTCCATGAACTCATGGGTATAGCGTGCGTAGCAGTACTTGCAGGCAAACTCGCAGCCACGATAAGGATTGATCGCCCATGTGAACGGAAGATTGCGTCCGCTTACCACCCGGCTGAGCAGCGAGCGCGTGCCGAGAGTAAAGTATTCGACGTTGTGTCCCTCGCGCAGCGACTCGCCCTCGGCGGCGATCCGCGCGATGCCGATTAACTTCGGGTGGGAGGAGACGATATCGGGGAGCAATGGGAGCAAGGTCATAGGCGTCGGCGCAGTTTCGCCATTTGTTCGCCTAACGATAACTCCAAAACTCAAGCCTGTCAAACCGGGAAAACAGACCCATCGTCATGCCGAACGTGAAACCTGCTTGTTGTTGTCACGCTCTACAACCGGTGTCAGCGACTCTGGACGCGTGGGCTCGATACGCGTCCAAACATCGCTCCGCGACGAGACGTCCCCGTTAGAACGGGCAATTCCCCGGGTCTGCGGCGTCAATCCGACCCGGCTGACCTGCCGGAATGAGCCGGACGGCGATGACTTGTGCCTCGACAGCGCCTTCGTTTCGGACGATATGCACGTGGCTACCACCGCGATCCACAAACGTCATTCCCGCTGTGTACACGTGCGGCGTGCAACTGGGATCATCCCCTTCATACTGCGTCACGGCTCCTGCTGTGACGATGATTAGGGTATGACTAAGGTGCGTGTGCCAGCCGGTGCTTCCTCCCGGCTGCCAAACATTATTCAAGACATACCCGTCTGATTTTCCCTTCGTCTTCTGCCACGACAACCAGAGTTTGCCTTTGTCGGAAATGAAGTAGCTACTGACATCGATTGGGGCGAACTTGCCCTGGGCGAGCGTTGTGCTCGTGAACTTGTCAGGCGGTGTCGCCATGGCAGGTCTTGCATGAAAGATGGTCGTGACCATCATCCCGGCACTCAACACGAACCACACTAATTTTTGTCCCATGTCTATCCTCCTAAATTTTCTCGTTGGCATCCCGGGGAATGGAGCCGCGCGGACACAATCGGACACCTTGGTGGGCGCCGTCAAACGGCAATGTGCAGAATTGCAGCCATTTCTCCAGGTACCGTCGAATACCGTGCTTTGCCGTCTCCAACCGGGGAGGCTACAATCGTTCTCCGGCCCGCGACACTCGCGGACCAATCGGGAGGGCGCGATGGCCGAACCAGTTCCTGGCACCCCGCCATCCCTGAGACCGCCCGAAGACCACCTGGATTCGTGGAAGGAAATCGCGACCTACCTCAAGCGCGACGTGACCACGGTCCAGCGTTGGGAGAAGCGGGAGGGAATGCCCGTTCACCGCCACCAGCATGACCGGATAGGCTCGGTCTACGCCTTCAGTTCGGAACTCGATGCCTGGTTGCTAAGCCGCAAACTGCGTTTGGAGGAGGAAGAGAAAGAGCGTCTGGCGGAGATGCCGGTGGATCCGCTAGTCGATCACCGGCCAATCGGGACTTCGCGGGCTTGGATTGTTCTGGGCGTCGTGGCTGTGCTCGCCCTTGTCGGCACCGGCACATACGTCATGATCCGGAGCCGCGCCGAGTATAAGAGCCAACCCAAGATCACGTCGCTGGCGGTATTGCCTTTGAAAAACCTCTCGGGTGATCCGGCACAGGAGTATTTTTCCGACGGCATGACTGAGGCGATCATTGGACACCTATCGATGATCCGCGGCCTTCGCGTCGTCTCCCGCACGTCGGTGATGCTGTTCAAAGATACGCGCATGTCCGCGCCGGAGATCGCGAAAAGACTGCAGGTTGATGCGCTGGTCGAAGGCTCGGTCATCCGGCAGGGTGGCCGCGTTCGCGTTCATGCGCAGTTGATTCGGGGCGCGACCGACGAACACTTCTGGTCAGAAACCTACGACCGCGATCTGGGAGACGCACTCGCTCTCGAGAGCGATGTGGCGCAGTCCATTGCCCGAAGAGTGGAAGTTACGGTCACCGGGAGGGAGCACGAGAGGCTTGTTGCCGCGCGTCGCGTTGCGCCTGAAGTCTATGAGAGCTATCTCAAAGGACAGTTCACCCAAGGCTTCAGAAGGGCTGATATCGAAAGAAGAATCGCCTACTTTGAGGAGGCAATTAACAAGGACTCAATGTTCGCACCCGCCTATCTCGGCCTGGCCGAGGCGTATGAAGATCTGGGCTCGGGCTTTGTCGGTGGCTCCGCCGATGAGGTTCGTCCAAAAGTGATCAGCGCAGCCCGAAAGGCACTGGAACTAGATCCACAGCTCGCCGAAGCATACGCCCTGCTGGCGGACCTGCAGCAGGACCAGTGGCAGTGGGCTGAGGCCGAAGTTGAATTCAAGCGGGCCCTCGACTTGAATCCGAACGACGCGGCCGCCCACGTCGGACTTGCGAACTGGCTGCTTTGCCAGGGGCGCATCGACGAGGCGCTCACATGGGCTCAGCGTGCCCGTGAGCTTGACCCGCTTGGGATTACCGGCGTTCAGACTGGCTTTATTTTGCTCTTTGCCCGCCGCTACGACGAGGCTATTCGGGAACTCCGAAGCGTACTGGCTGTGCACCCGGATTATGGCCTTGCCCTATGGGCCTTGGGCTCCGCACTGATTAGCAAAGGCCAATATGAGGACGCCATTCCCGTGCTCGAAAGGACGGTCACTATGACGGACCGCAGCCCAAGCGCCATCGATTCGCTGGCAACCGCTTACGGCTACGCCGGACGCCGCACGGATGCCCTTCGTCTGATCAACGAATTGAAGCAACGCCGCCAAACAAGCTATGTCTCCGCGGACGCTTTTATCGACCCGTACTTGGCGCTCGGCGACTACGACGAGGCGTTTGCCTGGTTTGAGCGTGCCTACCAGGAGAAGTCAGCGAGCCTGCAATACCTGAAGGTATATCCGTTGTTCGACCCCGTGCGCAAGGACCCCCGCTTTGCCGACTTGGTCCGCCGCGTCGGTTTGGCCCAATAGCCCTCACGAGCCGGTTTCGGCCGCGAAGCGGCGTCCACCCGGGCGCGGGCGCCCAGTTCTCCACAGGCGCAGGGGCTACGGATGCTCACCCTGTTTCGGAACCAGCCCCGGCGGCGGTGGTGGAATCGCAATATCCAGTTTGTTAACCGTCCCGAGCGACGACAATGGCTTGTCGAATTCGCTCACGTTACCGACCACCAGCACCGCCATCTGCTCGAGGTGGATGTACTTCGCGGCTACCCGCGCTACGTCTTCTTTCGTAACTTTTTCGATCCCTTTCTGAAAGTTCTCCAGAAAATCCAGTGGATAGCCATAAAACTCGTAAGCCATTTTCTCTTGCAAAACCTTCGCCGGTGAATCGAAACGGAAGACAAAAGAATTCAGAATGGAATCCTTGGCGCGTTTGATTTCCTCATCGTTGATGGGACGCTTGGCGAGGTCGGCGATCTCCTCATCCAGCGCCTGAATAGATTCGATCGTGGTCTTGCTCTTGGTGCTCACCATCAGCCGCAGCATCCCGGGATGATCCCAGCCCGCAGCCACTCCGCCGCCTACTGCATAGGCGAGTCCTTTGGTGGTTCGAATGTCGCCAAACAGGCGCGACGAAAATCCTCCACCGAAGGCTTCGTTGAATACCGAGGTCGCGAAGTAATCGGGATTCCTGCGCGTGATGCCCAGCGCAACCATGTGAATGTTGCTTTGATTCACGTCGGTTTTGTCGACCTCGTAATATCCCGGCTTGGCGGGTTCCGGCTTGATCTCTGGATCAGTCGCTGCCTGACCCTTGGGCCACGACGCAAAAGCCTCGCGCAGACGGGCTTCCATCTTCGCCGAATCGAAGTCGCCGACGACGCCGAGGATGATGTTATTCGGATGCACGTACTTGCCGTGCCACTCGACCAGATCCTGACGCGTGATTGCCGCCACGGTTGAATATTCCGGGACCCGCGCATAGGGATTGTTTGCGCCGTATACCAGCTTCGCCGCTTCCCTCCCAGCAATCTGCGCGGGATCGTCATTGCGCCGCGAGATGGCGTCGTACAACCCCTTCTGCGCAATTCCAATTTTGTCGGCGCGGAACTCCGGATTCTTCAGCAGATCCTCAAACGCGCGAAAGACGTCGTTGAAATCTTCTTTCAGACACGACCAGCTCACGGTCGTCGAGTCGACGCCTCCGCCGGTTTCGACCTTGGCGGCGCGCTGCTCCAGAAAGTCGTCCAACTGATCGCCGGTCTGAGTCTTGGTGCCGCCGGTGCGCCACACTTCGCCATAGACATCGATCAGTCCCGTCTTGTTCGCGGGAACCGAGCGCTCGCCGCCGCGAATGCGAGCGGTGCCGTCAATAGTCGGCAGCTCGTGGTCTTCCTGAAGAAAAACCACCATGCCATTCGGCAACTCGATGCGCCTCGGCTGCGGCGGATGGAACTCTGGCAACTTCGGAATCGGTATCTGCTGCCAGGTCGGCGCCTGCGCCAACAGTTGCACATTGCCACTGAAGAAGCCGCTAAAGAAAATGAATAGGGCAAGAACAAAGAAGGAAAAGTGTGCGCGCTTCACTGTCCACCTCCTTGCGGCGCTGCGCCGGGTCCCGGAGGCCCGCCGGCAAACTCGATAATTCCCACCGTCCGGTTATCGGGCACAAACGTCTGATTCGCAACTCGCCGTATGTCGGCCTTGGTGACCTTATCGATCCGGTCGACCGAGCGGAACAGTTCCCGCCAGTCGTCATAGCGCGCCTGATTCAGGCTGAGCGCGAACGCGAGACCCTCATTCGATCCGAGCGAGCGAATCAGGTTTGCCTTCGCGCGCGTCTTGATCATTTTCAGTTCTTCGTCCGAAATGTCTTCTTTCTTCAGCCGCTCAATCTCCGCATGAATCGCAGCGGCCATCTCCTGCGGCTTGTGGCCCGGAATCGGGAACGCATAAAACGCAAACAGGTGCGGATATTTATTTCCCGGCAGCCCGGTAAATCCTGCCGAGTCCGACGCGATCTGCTTGTCGCGGACCAGCGCCCGGTAGAGGCGCGACGTGCGTCCATTCGACATCAGGTCGGCGATCGCGTCATAGACCTGGTCATCCCGGCTGCGGTAATCGGGGCGATGATAGCCTTCGAGATAGAGCGGTTGCGACTGCTCGTGGAGGACGACGCTCCGCTCGGAATTCTGCGGCGGCTCGGTCGTCGTCGCCGTATCGGGCCTGGGACGGGCTGGAATTCGCGAGAAATATTTTTCGACAATCGGCATCGCTTGCGAAACTTTTACGTCTCCAACGACGGTGACGACCATGTTCGACGGCACGTAGTATTTATCGAAGAAATTCTGTGCGTCGGTGGCCGAAAAAGAATTCAGGTCCGAGATCCAACCAATCGTCGGCCGGTGATAAGGATGGGCCGCGAATGCCTCTTCCGTGAATTGCTCGAGCAGCCGCCCGATGGGATTGCTGTCCGTCCGCATGCGGCGCTCTTCGATTACGACATTGCGCTCTTTGTAAAATTGCCGCATCACGGGATGGAGAAAGCGCTCCGATTCGAGATAGGCCCACAATTCCAGCCGGTTGATGGGGAACGAGTAGTGGTAGCCGGTTTCGTCGTAATCGGTGAAGGCGTTCATGCCCTCGCCGCCTTCGCCTTCGACAATCTTGCCGAATTCATTGTTGTAGGCCGCGGAGAACTTGTCGGCCGCCGCAATCGCGTCCTTCCAGGCTTGCTCGAGCTGCGCAAGCTTCTTTTCGTCGCGGCCCACCGGCTTGTCGCGCTCGGCAATATAGGCGGCGTAAGCCTCTTCAACTTTCGCGAGCGCAACTTTTTCGCCGGCATAATCGCGCGTACCTATCGTGTCGGTTCCCTTGAACGCCATGTGCTCGAACATGTGCGCCAGCCCGGTCTTGCCCATGGGATCCTGCACCGAGCCCGCATCCACGTGCGTGAAGAATGAAAAGACCGGCGCCTCCGGCCGCTCGCAGATAATGATGGTGAGTCCATTGGCAAGCTTCTTCACCGTTGTGCGCTTTTCGAACGAAGCCAGATCCTGGCTGAGAGCGATTGAGCACAGCACGAAACAGACAGCAATTGTTTGTATAAGAGTTGAGCGGGATTTCATCCTGCCTCCACGATTGAGCAACAACTGGCACCAAAAATTCGAAGTTACGTGGAGGCAGGGAAGATTGTCAAACGATCAGCATCGGGAAAATAGCGGCGCTGGAAGTAAAGCGCGACGTTGACCAGCACAATCATCACGGGCACTTCGACCAGGGGGCCAATGACGGCAGCGAATGCAGCCCCGGAGTTAATGCCGAAAACGGAGACTGCGACGGCAATCGCGAGCTCAAAGTTGTTCGAGGCTGCGGTGAACGAAAGTGTGGCCGTTTTCGAGTAGTCCGCACCAAGCTTCTTACCCATGTAAAACGACACCAGAAACATCACAACGAAATAGATCAACAGTGGTAGGGCTATCCGCAGGACATCAAGCGGGAGCCGGACAATATAAGCACCCTTGAGCGAGAACATCACCACAATCGTAAACAGCAAAGCGATGAGCGTGAGCGGACTGACCCGGGGAACGAAATTACGCTCATACCACTCCCGCCCTTTGATTCGAAGGAGCAACGTGCGCGTTACGAATCCGGCCAGAAAAGGAATGCCAAGATAAATAAGAACACTCTTCGCGATTTCCGCGATCGAGACATGGACGATTGCGCTCTGGAGGCCGAGCTTTGCGGGGAGTACCGTAATGAAAAGCCAGGCGTATGGCGAGTAGAAGAGAACCTGAAACAGGGAATTGAACGCAACCAGGCCAGCTGCATATTCGGAATCGCCGCGGGCCAGTTCGTTCCAGACAATGACCATCGCGATGCAGCGAGCCAAGCCGATCAGGATGAGTCCAGCCATGTATTCGGGATAGCCGCGCAAAAGCGCAACGGCCAGCACAAACATCAGGATCGGCCCGATTACCCAGTTCTGGAAGAGCGATAGACCAAGCACGCGCTGATTGCGGAAAACTTCGTGCAGTTGCTCGTACCGAACCTTAGTGAAAGGCGGATACATCATGACAATTAGCCCCACTGCAATCGGAATAGAAGTTGTGCCGATGCTGAAGCGATTCAGGAAGGGCACGATTCCCGGCAATCGCCATCCGAAGAGGACGCCGATGACCATCGCGGCAAAAATCCACGCGGTGAGATAGCGGTCGAGAAAGCTGAGTCGGCGCGATGGTTTCGTAGTTGTTATGGTCACAGACATGGTTCTTGCCGCGTCATTGCCGCCCAATGCGATCCACTTCCTTCTTCAGCGCGAGCCGATCCAGGGACACCAGAGGCAGAGCGAGAAAGAGACTGATGCGCCAGTCAAGAGTAAAAAACGCTTGGCGGAAGGCGCGTTCGATTTCGGCGGAGTCTCCGTGCACGGCAGCCGGATCTGGTACTCCCCAGTGCGCGGTCATGGGATGTCCCGGCCAGACCGGGCAAATCTCCTTGGCAGCGTTGTCGCAAACCGTGAAGACGAATTGCATCTCGGGAGCGCCGGGGCGCGAGAATTCATCCCAGCTCTTGCTGCGCAGGCCGGCTGTGGAAATGCCAGCCAGCTCAAGCTGCTTCAGCGCTTCGGGATGCACCGTCCCTGAGGGATGACTTCCGGCGCTGTAGGCGGTGAAGACAGGCTTTCCTTTGTGGTTGAGGATCGCTTCGGCCATGATCGAACGCGCCGAGTTTCCCGTGCACAGAAACAGAACGTTGTAGTGAGTTGCCATGGCTAATAGTCCGTCGTACAAGTATCTCGACTCTCGCGCTCGATTTTGGGTGGCGCAGCGCTTCAGCGCTGCGATAACTCGCCTCTTAAAGCACCGGCTTTAGCCGCTGCGGTCGGAGTGCACCGCAGAAAATACCGTCAGTTACAGCACGTCGGACCACAACACGCCTCCTGCGTCCGCTTCGGCTTCACCGCGCGCACAAACGCACTCATGAATTTCTCATCGACCTGTGCCGCGATTGCATCCACATCAATGCCCGACGAGGAGAGAAACTCACGGGCATCCTCGACGCGATAGATTCGCGTCGGCTCGATCTCGACTTGCTCAAAACCGGCAGCCGCTAGTTTGCTGCGATATTCGTTTTCTTCGAGAGCTCCGGCGATGCAACCGACCCACAACAACACACTCTGACGGACCTCGAGGGCGATTTCGCCGCGCGTGACTACATCGGAGACAGCAAACCGTCCGCCCGGTTTGAGCACGCGGAACGCCTCGCGCAGCACGCGGTCCTTGTCCGCCGAAAGATTAATCACGCAGTTGGAAATGATGACATCGACCGTGTTGTCGGACAGGGGGATGCTTTCGATCTCGCCTTTCAGAAATTCGACGTTCTCCGCGCCCGCCTTGCGCTTGTTTTCGTTGGCGAGCGCCAGCATCTCGTCCGTCATGTCGAGGCCGTAGGCTTTGCCGCTCGGGCCAACGCGCTTGGCGGAGAGCAACACGTCGATGCCCCCGCCCGATCCCAGATCAAGCACGGTTTCGCCGGGGCTCAGCTTCGCAAGAGCGGTCGGATTGCCGCATCCAAGCGAAGCCAGCATCGCCGCTTCGGGAATCTGCTGGGCCTGCGACTCATCGTAAAGATTGGAGGTGATCGGATCGCACGAGAGTCCACTGGCCGGCGTCGCTCCGCAGCAACCGCTGCCGCCGCTAGTAACTCGCAAGGCCGCTTGTCCATATTTCTCTTTTACGACTTCCTTGATGTTGATATCGGCGATATCGATATTGGCATCGGGCATGGGGGCTTCTCCTATTTACAGAATTGGACGAGGTCTTGCGGCTTAAGCGCCTTGTTGCGGGTGCAGCACTCGGCATAAAGAAATTGCAGAATTTCGCGCAGCGCTTCCGTGTTAGCGGTATAGCGCAGAAACGTCCCCTTGCGCTCGACTTGCACCAGACCTTCATTCCTGAGCTTGTCAAGATGGTGAGAAAGCGTGGAGCCGGGAATCTCGAGCTCATCCTGAATCTCGCTGACCACCAGGCCCTCCGGGTGCGCGGAGAGCAGCAATTGCATGATGCGCAAGCGCGGCTCGGTGCCCATGGCGGAAAACATGTCGGCGTAGCGGGCTACGCGCTCGCTATTCGTTCGGAGCTTGCTGGCAGCACTAGCCATATTTCGATAATACTAGAAATACGGACACCAAGTCAAACACCGGTAGAGACGCGGCCTCGCCGCGTCCACTGTCTGCACCAGCACGAACCATGGAGGGACGGGCGTCGCCCGTCCAGCCGGGCGGGGACGCCCGGCGCTCCATATCAGCTTTCCCACACCCATCGTCCATCCACCATGGTGCGCTCAATAGGAATGTTGATGATGTTGTAGGGATCTTCCTTAAAGACGTCGCGTCCCAACACGACGAGGTCGGCCAGTTTGCCCGGCTCGATCGAGCCCTTCAAGTTTTCTTCATACGAAGCGTAGGTGCCATTCATGGTTCCCACGCGAATCGCTTCTTCCAGCGTGATCTTCTGCTGCGGTCCCCAGACATTGCCCTTGGCATCGGTGCGCGTTACTTCTGACTGCAACGCCATCATTGGCTCAAACGGCCCCGGAGGATAGTCCGACGCCTGCGTTGGCCGAATCCCCGCATCAATGAAGCTGCGCAGCGCAAACATATGGTTCACGCGATCCGGTCCATACTCTTTCATCTTCTCGCCGTGATAGTACGCGTAGGTTGAAAAAGGTGTGGGGATCGCGCCCAGCGCTTTGATCCGCGCGATCAGCGAATCGTTGACGACCGTACAGTGCTCCAGCCGGTAACGAGCGTCCTTACGCGGCATTTCCTTCTGCAGTCGCTCGTACACTCGCAGCGTGATATCGATGCCGACATCGCCGTTGGAGTGGGTCCCGAGTTGCCATCCGGCGGCGTGTGCCTTGCGTGCCTGCTGGTAGAGTTCTTCTTCCGGAGTCACCAGAATTCCGAAATCGTCCGGACGTCCCACATACGGTTGCGATAACCGCGCCGTCCGCTCGGAGATCGACCCGTCGCAGATCATCTTCTGCGCGCCGACTTTCACCCAGTCGTTCCCAAGCCCGGTCTTAACTCCGGCCGCCAGCATCTGGTCCATGAACGCCTGATAGATGTGGCAGTAGACGCGCATCTTCAGTTGTCCGGCTTCGCGGGCATCCTGGTAGGCGCGCAAATCCTCCGGAGTACCCATGGCGTCGGTCACCGACGTGATTCCGGTGCGAGTCATCATCTGCGAAATCAGGCGCACGCCCTCGCGGTGGTCGTCGCGCGTGAAGTTGGAAGGAATAATCTTGTCGAAAGTTTCCCTGCCAGTCTCGCGCACGTGCCCGGTCAGACGGCCCGTCGCGGAATCGTGATCGTACTTGCCGCCCGCAGGATCGGGAGTATGATCATCAATCTTTGCCAGCTTGATCGCCAGCGAGTTGACCCACGCCGTGTGCCCGCCGCGATGTTGGACGAACACGGGATGGTCGGGAACGGCAGCGTCCAACTCCTCGCGCGTCAGAGGGCGGCCTTCGACGGTCTTCGTATCGTCATACTTGAAGCCCAGCACCCATTCGCTGGGAGGCGTTTTCGAAGCCCGTTCACGCAGCGCCTTCAGGATGTCGGCGACAGAGCGCAGATCGCAATCCACCATGCGCAGGTGAGAAAGGCCGGCCTCCGCCGGATGCGAGTGCGCATCGATGAAGCCGGGCAGCACCGTCTTTCCGCCCAGATCAATTTTTTTCGCATTGCCGGAGGCGAGCGCCAACACTTCGTCGTTCGATCCGATCGCGAGAAACCTTCCGCCCGAAATGGCCACAGCTTGCGCTCGCGGCTGGCGCGGATTGACTGTCCAGAAGTTTCCGTTGTAAAGAATGAGTTCGGGCTCGGTGCGGTCAATGGAAAAAAGCGTGAACGCTCCGAAGACACCCATACCGTAAACAAACTCACGACGCGAAGCCGGCATCCGATCTCCTTTTATGAATCCGGGACACTATACTAGACGGCGATACAAGACGGTGGAGCGATGGGCGTCTCGCCGTCCAGCCGGGCGGGGACGCCGGGCTCTCCATCGTCAAACTTCTATGTCCGCCCCGACCATCGTCGAAGTGCAGGGCCGCAAGCTTAGTCTCACGAACCTTGACAAGGTCCTCTATCCCGCTACTGGGTTCACCAAGGGACAGGTGGTCGATTATTACGTCCGCGTTGCGCCCTATCTGGTGCCGCATCTCGCTGGACGGCCGCTCACCATGAAGCGTTATCCCGGAGGCGTGGACCAGGAATATTTCTTCGAAAAGAACGCCCCCATGCACCGCCCGGACTGGGTGAAGACCGCGCCCGTGTGGAGCGAGAGTAACAAACGAACCATTAATTATCTGCTCGCTAACGATCTCCCGACGCTCGTGTGGATCGCGAACCTGGCGTCGATTGAACTGCATCCATCGCTCTCGCTGGCCGCCGATATTGCGACGCCCACCATGATTGTCTTCGATCTCGATCCTGGACCGCCCGCAAATATCGTTCAATGCGCACAGGTTGGCCTCTGGGTGCGCGAAATCTTCGATCACTTCGGACTGCGAAGTTTTCCCAAAACGTCAGGATCGAAAGGGCTTCAGATTTACGTTCCCCTGAACACGAAAACGACATATGAGCAGACAAAATCATTCGCGCACGCGCTGGCGCGTCTGCTCGAACATGAGCATCCTGAACTGGTTGTCTCGGATATGAAGAAGGTGGTGCGCACCAACAAAGTATTCGTCGACTGGAGCCAGAACGATCAGCACAAGACGACGATCTCCGTGTACTCGCTGCGCGCACGCGAGCATCCGACGGTGTCGACGCCGGTTACCTGGGATGAAGTCGAGCAGGCGCTGAAGAAAAGAGATGCGGGGCGGCTGGTGTTCGAGGCGAAGGACGTGCTCGCGCGAGTGGAGAAGATGGGCGACCTGTTCGAGCCGGTGCAGAAACTGAAACAGAAGCTGCCGCAGTTGGCGGGCTTGACTGCGGAATCGGAAGAGAAACAGAAAGAAGGCATCAGCATTGCGGCCAAGGCCGAAGCGCCGCCGCCGCGCTCAAAGAAAAAGACGCCGACAAAGAAGACAACGACGAAAGCGAAGTCAGCGCCGGCAAAGCGTCGCAAGGTATAATCCCGGCTCGCGCTTGACTCCGCCGCGCGGAAAAACAAACCCTATGGCGCAACTCTACGTTGGCACCTCCGGATGGGCTTATCCGACATGGAAGCCCGCTTTCTATCCCGAGAAGCTTGCTCAAAAGAAATTTCTGAACTTCTACGCATCGAAACTGAATGCCGTCGAAGTCAATTACACCTTCCGCCAGCTGGTAAAAGAGACGACTGTCCAGAACTGGATCGCCGAAACGCCCGAGCATTTTCGCTTCACCATCAAGGCGCATCAGGTGCTCACGCATATCAAGCGGCTGAAGAGCGCAGAAGAATTTCTAACGCGTTTTCTCGGCACGTTGGAAGCTCTAGAGCGCGCCCGCCGGCTTGGCCCACTTCTCTTCCAGCTCCCGCCAAATTTTAAAGCGGATCAAGCCGTGCTTTCCGAATTTCTGAAAAGTTTGCCCCGAAGTGCGCGCGCGGCATTTGAGTTCCGCCACGAATCATGGTTCGTCGACGCCACCTGGGACACGCTGCGCGAGCGCAACATCGCGCTCTGTGTGGCCGAAACGGAAGAGCGCAACACTCCGGACGTGGTCACCGCCGATTTTGCCTACTACCGTTACCGCAACCCCCCCTACACCGCCGAAGAACGCCAAACGATGGTCGCCCGCATTCGGGAGCATCGCACCGCCGGCCGCGATGTCTTCGCCTACTTCAAACACGAAGAGACGCCGGAGGGCGTGCTGTATGCGGTGGATGTGCTGCGCGCGGGCGTCGAGGGAAACTAGTTTCGACTGACTGTAACTGAATCCAGCCCCCGCATCCTGCTCGTTACTTCTCGGGTTCTGCCCAACATCCCATACTGATTCCATGGTCTCGGATGCCAATACCCGGACACTTCATTCCTTCCTCGATTATCTACGAGTGGAGCGCGGGTCCGCGAAGTTGACGATTGCCGCTTACACCAGCGACCTGGCGCAGTTCGCGGAGTTTCTGGAGAAGCGGAAGCAGAATTTAGCCGGAGCGCGGCGCGAAGACGTGCGCGCCTACATCCAGGAGTTATTTTCCAACCAACTCGACGGGCGCTCGGTCGGAAGGAAGCTTTCGGCGATCCGGCATCTTTACCGCCATTTGCTGCTCGATGGAAAGATCGACAAGGATCCGACCCTGAACATCGACTTGCCGAAGCAATGGAAGGTGCTGCCCAAGGCGCTGAGCCGCGACGAAGTCGGGGCCATGCTTGCCGAAACGCCGCCGCGAAATGAAACGGTGCGGGCGCAGGCGCTGGCGCTCCGCGATCACGCCATGCTGGAACTTCTCTATGCCGGGGGCGTGCGCGTGTCCGAAGTCGCCGACGCGCGTCTCGAAGACCTGAAGCTTGAAATGGGATACATCCTGGTGCGCGGCAAAGGCGACAAAGAGCGGATGGTGCCGCTCGGAGTGCCGGCCCAGCACGCGTTACAGCGATACTTGAAAAGCGCCAGGGAAGTATTGACTAAAAAAAGAAGTTCGCCGCTTTTGTTCCTGGGCACGGGAGGCCGCCGCCTGACCCGTCAGCGCGTCTGGCAGTTGGTCGGGAAGGCGGGTCTCACTTCGGGACTTTCTTCGGGACGGCACGTCAGTCCGCACATGCTGCGTCACTCCTGCGCGACGCATATGGTCGAGAATGGGGCCGACCTGCGCACGGTACAGACCATCCTCGGCCACGCCGACATTTCGACCACGCAGATTTACACGCACGTCGTGCTCGACCGGCTGAAGAGCGTGTATGCGAAACATCATCCGCGAGCCAAAGTGAGGAACAATTTGTAATTTGCAATTGGTAATTTGCAATTGAAAACCAATGTCCTGCGCGCGCGCAACTCCGCCGCGATCTGGCTTTCAAATTACAAATCGCCAATTACAAATTTCTTCATGGGCGTCGCGGCCAACAACTTGCGCACCATCGTCGAACGTGCGACCGACGACTTCCTGCGCCATCTGCGGGAGCGTAACGCCTCGCCGCACACGATCAAGGCTTACGCCGGAGATCTCGATGTCTTCGCAGCTTATATCGGTACGCGCGGTTGGAAGGCGATCGACCACATCGCGATTCGCGGCTTCCTCTCGCATCTGTATGACAAAGGATTGAGCAAGACTTCCGTCGCCCGCGCGCTCGCCGCCGTGCGCTCGCTTTATCGCTGGCTGGCGCAGGAAGGCGTGGTCGAGCAGAATCCGGCGAAGCTGGTTTCGACGCCGCGGCTGCCGAAGAAACTGCCGCGTGTTCCGACGATTGAGGAAATGAATTTTGTGCTCGACGGCAAAATGCCGGAGATCGCATCGTTTCCTGAGCGCGATCGTCTGATGCTCGAACTGCTTTACGGCTGCGGCATTCGCAACTCGGAGTTGGTCGGCATCAATCTCGATGACATCAGCATGAGCAACGAAGCCATCCTGATTCGCGGCAAAGGGAAGAAGGAACGCTACGTCCCCTTCGGAGGATCGGCACTCGCGGCGCTATCCGTCTACCTGCCGTGGCGGCAACAATTGCTCGCGACCTTGAACAACACGCTGAAGAACGACGCGCCGAAAAAAGCGATGCCCTCGAAAGGCATGCCCGCGCTTCTAGTCAACCAGCGCGGCGGACGTCTCACCACGCGCAGCGTAGGCCGCATCATCAAGCGAATCGCGGTCGCCAAGGGACTGTCGCCCGAGGTTCATCCGCATACTCTCCGTCACGCCTTCGGGACCCACATGCTGGAAGAGGGAGCGGACCTGCGCGCCATCCAGGAATTGCTCGGCCATGAGAGGCTGGCGACCACTCAACGCTACACGCAGCTCTCGGTCAAGCACGTGATGAATGTTTATGACCAGACCCATCCTCGGGCCAAGTGACGTTGTGCTTCGTCATCTCGAAATTACTCAGAACTCCAGCCGAGCTTGAAAGGCGATCATTCGTGGACTGCTATCGCCACCCAAGCCGACGCCCAACAAGCCGGTCGGTGGAGAAGTAGTGTATGCAAGTGCTCCAAATCCAGTCTGCGTAGAAGGCTTCCCCGGAATGCCAGCCAGCACCATGCTTGGAAGTCCAAAATTCGGATGGTTGAAGACATTGAAGAATTGGGCTTCTACCCTGAGCTTCACACGCTCGGTTACCGGAAGCCATTTCGTGAGATAGAAATCATTCCAGAAGAAATTGGGACCGCGCAGAGCATTGCGACCGAGGTTTCCGAATTGGCAATGCTGTGGGTCGTCGCCGCCGGTGCACTGCCCTGTACTCGGATCAACGGTCGATACAAAGGCGTCCGGATTGAGCCACTGGATCGTGCCCGGTTGCGTCACGCCAGGGACGGGATGGTGCGCATATAGCGGGACACCGGGAACAACACTCGCGAACTGCGGTCCACTGCCCTGCACAATTCCGTCTCCGTTTGCCGAATAGGGCGTGCTTAGGACCGAGAATGGGACCCCGCTATGCCAAAACATGGTTCCCGAAATCTGCCAGCCGTTTAGCGCGTGCGCCAATAGGTGATTCCGAACCTGGTTCCGGAATATGATCGGCAACTGATACACATACTGCGCATTGAGATTGTGCCGGATGTCATAGTCGCAAGGACCATAATCGCGGGCCAGCTCTCCCGGCAGAGGGGAGAGAATCCCTCCCGCCGAGAACTGGAGGAATCCTCCGTTCGACACTGTATCCATGCAACGGCTCCAGGTGTAGTTGACCTGTCCTTGCAGACCGTGGCCGAGCCTCTTCATCGTGGTCAGTTGAAGGCCGTTGTAGTGACTGTTCGCGCCGGTGGAGAACTGGGTCACAGCGCCGAATCTGGGATCGGTCGGCTGCGTGGGGAACGGAGCAAAACACCCCTGGCAAGCTGTCCCGCTCGCCGTTTTCACAGTCTGGTAACCATTCACCTGAGTTAGATAGGGTTGGTTCACCGCGCGCGTGCCAACGTACTGCGCTTGCAAACTCCCCGTAGTTCCGAACTGATGTTCTATCCCGAGGCTCCACTCCATGAAGTACGGTGCGTGGAGTTTGCCATCTGGGATCGCTGTGATCGCAACCGGCGGAAGACAACTTGCTGGACTTGCCTGTGGACACGAGAGCTGGCCCTGGGGAAATCCCGCAGTAAAAGTCTGATTCGCGGCAATGGTTGCATTCACCGCGCTGTTCGTCGCTCCGGGCGCGATTGCTGTGCCGCCCACGCTGCCAAGCACTCCTCCCTGAAACGTCTTATCGTAGGGAGGATTCGTGCCAACCAGGTCGGCAACAGTGCCCGGCAAGATGTCGCTGAAGATCCCGAAACCAGTTCGAAGAACCGACTTCGGCTCAAACTGCCACGCAATCGCCGTTCTCGGCTGCAGGATGGCCAGCGGTGTGGACGAGAACAGATTGCCGAGATGAGTCTGGATGGCAGCGTTCAGCGGTTGACTGACATCATGGGAGATGGAACTGAACGAGCCGCGAAGACGAGCAACTTGCTCATGCGAATTCAGTGGATTGGAGTTGAAGGTGTCGCGTAGGCCGAACGTCCAGGTCAGCGTGCGAGTCACTTTCCAGGTGTCTTGCGCGTAGAGATCGAGATTTAGAAAATTGAAGGGCTCATTGGCGCTCGAAGGGAAAGTCTTCGACGCGGTGTTCGCTACTCCATAGATAAACTGCTGCAAGTTCGCATAGGTCACGGTGGGAACTGTGCCTGTGCCGAAGTCATAGTCGTTCAGGCGGAGGATACGGGTGTTCGTACCGAACCGCAGTTCGTGAGCACCACGGCTCCAGGCGAGGTTGTCATTGATGAAGAACCGGGATGCGCGCCTGCCTTGCACCCAGGTGTTGTCCAGCCCTCCAATGGGCGTGAAGGCATTTGCGCCGGTGCCCTGCAACACGATCGGGAAAGCCGAAAGTGTCTTCTGAAAGTTGCTTGGCCCAAACAAGCTTTCGTACCAGGAGAACGCCGGATTGAAATAGTTCACCAGGTTCTGTGAGAAGACGTGCGTGTGTCCTGCCGCAAAAGAATAGAGAGGCTGCGGAGACACGGCGTCAAACAAAGAGTTGATTGGATCCGTGTAGGCGGCTTGTACACCGGTATCAACCTGAAAACGAAACCAAGCCGTATCTTTCTGGTTGATGTTGTAGTCGAAGCGGACGGTCTGCACCTGTTCATGGTCGTCGCTGGAGTGCGAGACGCTCTGCCGGTTGGCGCAACCATCCCCGGAGGCGCCAAGCGGGCAGCCAAGTATCGTGGTGGGTGTGCCGCTGGCATTTCCATAGAGCTTGAACATTTGTTGATAGAACAAACAATTCTCATTCGGGTTGGACCCGCAGCCGGTTGTCTGACCCCCAGAAAGTTGCTGCAAGACGTATTGTCGGAATAACGGACTGGGAACGATCGTCGGTGTGACGATGGGCAGTGCGATCCGAACCCACTCACTGTCGAAGAAAAAAAAGAGCTTGTCGTGCAGAATAGGGCCGCCCAGACTTCCCCCAAAATGATTCACGGTCGATCCGGGCTTGTGATTCCCCGGTGTTGCATTGGTAAAGTAGTCCGCTGCATTCAGTAGCGAACCATTCCACAGTTCGTAGAGATTTCCGTGGAACTGATTCGTGCCGGACTTTGTGACGTAATTGACTTGGGATGCTCCATACCTCCCTTGGTCCACAGAATAGGAAAGAGTGTTGACGGTCACATCAGAAATCGAATTCAGTCCAAGGACAAGGTTGGTTGAGAGTCCGCTGTTGAGATTGGTGAGCGGATCGTTCGTTTCCAGCCCGTCAACGATGTAACCGTTTGAGAGTGCCGGCAGACCGTTAAACTCCACGTTCCCATACCCGTTTGTGCCACCGACGAAATCGTTGCCGCTGCCCGCCGTATTAATGAGCGCTCCAGGGGCAAACTGCACAGGGTAGGTTAAATCACCGCCTGGATTTGGCAGATTCTCCAGTGCTGGCACATTCAGGGTCGTGGATGTATTGGCATCTTCTGGGCTGAGGAGTGGAGCCTCGCTGTTTACCTCAACCGTCTCATTCGATCGGGCCACCTTAAGGGTGAAGTTCACCGTTTGCTTCTGGCCAAGACCCGAAACAACATCGTCATTTTGCAGCGGTTCGAAGCCTTGCGCTTCCGCTTTGACCGAGTAGGTACCAGGTTTTAATTGTGGAAAGTTGAACCGGCCTGCCTCGTCTGTCTTAGCGCTCCGCTTCAGTCCAGTCTCAGGGTTGGCGATCGTCACGGTGGCACCCGGCACGACGGCGTTGGTTGTATCCCGAACTTGGCCAACAACGGCACTGGTGCTTTCGCCTTGTCCCAGCGTTTCCGCCGGGAAAAAACACGCTACAGTCAATACAAGAAGTGCAATGCGATCCGCCCGCACCATGGATTCCCCTACTCACCTGGCGATCTGTTGTCCTAGTCCGCTTAACCGAGGATTAGTGGTTGTAGTTAACCATAGTTAAGCTTAATAGGCAAGAACCGAGGAGAAGGTACCTGCAAAACAAAATAATTAAGAGGGGCCGTTTCCGCGGCGCCACTGTGAAAAAAGGCTGGGGCCCCTACTCATTGCGTTCTTTGCAATGAGCGGGAAGCCGCGAGCGTTCTCACTTCTCTCCTAACCCCATGATTCCAGGAGATAAGGGGGAGGCGGTACCCTACCTCACCGGTTATTATCTCAGCAGTAAACAGTTGGAAAGAGCAGACGCGTCCTTGCCACCGGACAGGGCGTAGGGGTCCCTTCGGCTTCGCTGAGGGCAGGCTTTTCGAATCCGCAGAGACTTCACTTCGTGAAGTCCCTGCTCCGCTCAAGATGACAACCTAGATATGTTAGCGGACGGGCGAGAGCCTGCACTGAGCCTGTCGAAGGGACGCCCGTCTCTCCACGACCGGGTTCTACTGATGGCTGACGGCTGACAGCTGACGGCTGGATTCCGCCGTGCCACTTTGAAAGAATGTCATTACCCCGGTAACTTTCCTCGGACGCTCGAGTCCTTCAACATGGCAGCAGGCGGTTCCTTGCTCGCGCCAACTCAACTGGACGATCGGGAAATCAACATGAGTAAAATTGCCAAGGAAATTATCCTGCTGATGTCGCTGTTCCTGATTGCAGCGACGGTGCAATTCTTCGCGCAGTCGCTGCCCATGGCGCTCTGCTTTTATTTTCTGCCGACTTTGTACTCGGCATATCACTTCGGACGCCGGCACGCGACTCTCACTGCCTTTGCCTGCATATTCCTGGTCGTTCTTCTGGACTTTCTGAACAACATGATGCCCGGACACCGGGTCGTAACATTGCCGGATGAGCGGCTGTTCAACTTCGCTATCTGGGCCGGGATGTTGGCGGTGGTCGGCTACGTGATGGGTACACTTTACGAGCGCAAGCAGGCGATGACCGCCGACATCCG
>Ga0185299_10001667_pt1 | contig 40017 bp, 29 predicted proteins | sample PaiPotPPA55metaG_FD_128002 | JGI IMG/M metagenome (GOLD analysis project Ga0185299, IMG submission 128002) | Iron sulfur acid spring bacterial and archeal communities from Banff, Canada, to study Microbial Dark Matter (Phase II) - Paint Pots PPA... ...
AATATCGAGGCGGAACAGGCGCTGCTCGGCGCGATTCTCGTCAATAACGACGCCTTCGACCGCGTCTCCGATTTCCTCAAGGCGGACCATTTTTCCGAGGAAATGCACCGGCGGCTCTTTGACGTCGCTTCGCAATTGATCCGCGCGGGAAAACTCGCTTCGCCGATCACCCTAAAAACTTTTCTTGGCGAGCATGATCTCGGCGGCGTCACCGTGCCGCAATATCTCGCCCGCCTCGCTGCGGAAGCAACCACCGTCATCAACGCCGAGGATTATGGCCGCACAATCCACGATCTCGCTCTGCGCCGCGATCTCATCCTCATCGGCGAGGATATCGTCAACGCGGCCTATGACGCGCCGGTCAATGCGAGCCCACGCGAACAAATCGAGGACGCCGAACGAAAACTCTATTCGATCGCCGAGACCGGCCGCTACGAGGGCGGTTTTCAGCGTTTTTCCGATGCCTTGACGACCGCCGTCGATATGGCGGCGAAGGCGTATGAACGCGACGGACGCTTGTCGGGGATCGCGACGGGTCTTACCGATCTCGATCGCTACATGGGTGGCCTGCAGCCGTCCGATCTTGTGATTGTCGCCGGGCGTCCCGGCATGGGCAAGACGGCGCTCGCCACCAACATCGCCTTCAACATCGCTAGTTCTCACGAGGACAAGCCCAAACCCGACGGCACCAGGGAAACCGTCAATGGCGGCATCGTCGGCTTTTTCTCGCTCGAAATGTCGGCCGAGCAATTGGCGACCCGCATCATCGCCGAACAGGCGGCCGTTCCTTCCTCCAAGATCCGCAGGGGCGACATCGGCGAGCCCGAGTTTCATCGCATCGTGGAGGCCGCGCGGAAGATGCAGACGATCCCCTTCTATATCGACCAAAGCGGCGGCCTTTCGATCGCCCAACTGGCGGCGCGGGCGCGGCGGCTCAAACGCCAGCGCGGCCTCGATGTCCTCGTGATCGATTATCTGCAACTGCTCGGCGGCTCGAAGACCCGGACCGACTCGCGGGTGCAGGAGGTGACCGAAATCACCACCGGCCTCAAGGCGCTGGCGAAAGACCTGAACGTTCCGGTGATTGCGCTTTCGCAATTGTCGCGGCAGGTGGAAAGCCGCGACGACAAGCGCCCGCAGCTTTCCGATTTGCGCGAATCGGGTTCGATCGAACAGGATGCCGATGTTGTTCTCTTCGTGTTTCGCGAGGAATATTATTTGAACGGGAGAGAACCCCGCGCGGGAACGGACGAGTTCATCGCCTGGCAGGCCGCCCAGGAAAAGGCGCATGGCAAGGCCGAAATCATCATCGGCAAGCAGCGGCACGGCCCGACAGGAACCATCAAACTCGCTTTCGAGGCCGAGGTGACGCGGTTTTCCAATTTGGCGGAGGAGGAAAGCCTGCCGCAGCATTTTTAGCTGGCGTCCAAAGCTTCGTGGGCTTATCGCCAAATTCGCGATTTGAAAGCCTTTTCTTACCGCGAAGCTCCACCCGCTCGACAGCTATCCAAAGGCGCTAATGGCCCAACCTCACGCTTCCTTCGTTTGCCAAAATTGCGGCGCGATCAGCCAGCGCTGGCAGGGCCGCTGCGACGCCTGCGGCGGATGGAACACCATCGCCGAGGAAAGCGCGTCCTCGGGCATAGGCGCGAGAGCCACGCAAGGCGCGCGAAAAGGCCGGATTTTTGGTCTTTCAAGCCTGATCGAGAAAGATCACAAAGCCGCCCCGCGCATCACCACCGGCATCGCCGAACTTGACCGGGTAACCGGCGGCGGCTTCGTGCCGGGTTCGGTTATTTTGCTTGGCGGCGAACCCGGCATCGGCAAATCGACGCTGGTCATTCAAGCCTGCGCCGCGCTTGCCGCATCGGGGCGGCGCGCCGTCTATATTTCCGGCGAGGAGGCGGTCGATCAGGTCCGCCTGCGCGCCCAGCGGCTTGGCCTTGCGGCGGCGCCGGTCGAACTCGCCGCCGAGACGGGCGTCGAGGATATTGTCGCGACGCTCTCCCATGGCAAGCGCCCTTCCCTTGTCGTTATCGATTCCATTCAGACGATGTGGACCGAGCTTATCGAATCGACCCCGGGCACGGTTGGCCAGGTGCGCGGCGCGGCGCAAGCGCTGATCCGTTTCGCGAAGACAACCGGCGCGACGGTGATCCTTGTCGGGCATGTCACCAAGGACGGCCAGATCGCCGGTCCCCGCGTCGTCGAACATATGGTCGATGCGGTCGTTTCCTTCGAAGGGGAGGGCGGCCGGAATTTTCGCATCCTCCGGGCGGTAAAAAACCGTTTCGGTCCGACCGACGAGATCGGCGTCTTCGAAATGACCGGGCGCGGGCTCGCCGAGGTCGCGAATCCTTCGGCGTTGTTTCTGTCCTCGCGCGACGCCACGGCGCCCGGCGCCGCGGTGTTCGCCGGGATGGAGGGAACAAGGCCCCTGCTCGTCGAGATCCAGGCTCTTGTCGCGCCGAGCCCGCTCGGCACGCCGCGCCGCGCGGTTGTCGGCTGGGACAATGCGCGGCTCGCCATGATTCTCGCCGTTCTCGAAGCGCATGCCGGCGTCAAGCTCGGGCCGTACGACATTTATCTCAATGTCGCGGGGGGCCTGCGTATCGGCGAGCCGGCCGCCGATCTCGCCGCCGCGGCGGCGCTCGTGTCCTCCTTGAGCGGGTTGAGCCTCGCGGCCGATTCGGTGTTCTTTGGCGAGATTGCCCTTTCGGGGGCGATCCGGCCGGTCGCGCACGGCCTGGCGCGGCTCAAGGAGGCCGCGAAACTAGGCTTTTGCCGTGCCACGATACCGCAGGGCCCGACGGAGAACGGCGAAGCTGCCGTGCGGGATCTCGCGGTACGAAGTTGCGCTCATATTTCAAGCCTCGTCGCCGCGATTGCGGCTCCGGACGGGCTGCCGGAGAAGGCGGCCATGCCGGCGAAGCGCGGGTGAGATTTTTACCGGTTGGAGGGCCGAACCAATCCTATTAAGACGGGAGAGAGATGAAGAGACTTCTGCTGGTGGCCGCTGTTACATTTATTACCCCTATCCACGCCGACGGATGCGACGAAGAGACGATCCGCCGCGTTGCGCGGGGCGGCAACGTCGTCATTCTCGACTCGGGCGGCGTCTATGAAGTGGCGCCGGACGATATTTCGGACACGGCGCTTTGGAACGCCGGAGACGACGTCCTGGTGTGCGACGACGCGAAAATGATCAATAAGGACAGTGGCGACAAGGTGTATGTAACGCCGCTGCGATGAAGCCGCCGCCGTTTGATTTCGCCTCCGGCATGGCTCCAGGGCCGCCGCTCAGAGGGGGAATCACGGAGATATTACCTATTGCCTTGCTTTGGGCCGATTATTAAGGGAAAAGCCAGCGAGTTCGGCGATTTTCGCTGCCGTCCCACCCGCCAGCCGGAAAGATAATCGCGTACGGCGGAGAGGCCAAACCATGCCATCCTATCTCGATCTGGGCTTAATCGTCGTCGTTTTGATTTCCGCCTTTCTGGCGATGTTGCGCGGCTTTACCCGCGAGGTCCTTGCCATTGCGTCATGGGGCGCGGCGGCTGTCGCCGCTTTCTATTTCCATCCGCTTGTCGTGCCGTATATCAAAACTTATATCAAAGCTGATCTCAACGAGAACGTCACGCGGGGACTGGCCGCCGCCGCGGTATTCTTGGTAACTTTGATCGTCGTATGGTTGATCACCATCAAATTGTCGGATGCGATTCTCGATTCCAAGGTCGGCGCGCTCGACCGGTCGCTCGGCTTTCTGTTCGGCGCGGTTCGCGGACTGCTCCTGTGCGTCATCGCTTTCCTGTTCTTCAATTGGCTCGTGCCCGTGCAAACCCAGCCCGGATTCGTTAAAACCGCGCGCATGAGACCCCTTTTGCAGGCGACCGGCGACCAACTCATCGCGGTTCTGCCTCTACCGGACGAGGTAGAGGCATTTTTGAACAAGCTCAAGAAGCCGAAATCCGCCGGCGCCAGCGAGGAGACGGTGCCCGATACGGATCAGGAACCAAAAAAAGCCGAGACCGGCAACGGGACGTAAGCGCGGGCGTTCGTGCATTTTGGCGCGGCAAAGGCGTCAGGCCGGGACGCCAGGCCGCGCGCGCAAGCGGCCGCCATCGATTCCTGGGGAAAACCCTCCCGGTATGACGATGCCCCGGAGTGCGCGTTCGTTAAAGCGTGATCTTTGCAACGTCTTCGAGGCTGACATTCGCCTCAAGGTCAATTATGTATGTCTCATGACATCGGTGCCACGGCCCTGTTCCGATTAACAAGAGACGGATAATGGTCCAAAGTCTTTAATTTTCGCGCGATTTCTTGGCGCAGGTTTCGCAGGTTACGCCTGAGCTCTTAGGAGCCCCTGATGGGTGAAACGGAGGACGTTGGACAGCGGCTTGATTTCGGCCGATGGTCGATTTCGCGGGATCGCGATCCCGGTGGCCTCGATCTTGATCTCGACGCCGACCGTCTGCGTGAGGAATGCGGGATTTTCGGGATTCTCGGCCATCCCGACGCCGCCGCGATCACCGCTCTTGGACTGCATGCCTTACAACACCGCGGCCAGGAGGCGGCGGGCATCGTAACTTTCGACGGCCAACGATTTAATTCCGAGCGCCGGCTAGGTCTTGTCGGCGACCATTTCTCCAAGGCATCGGCGATCGAACGCCTGCCCGGCGAGTCGGCCATCGGGCATGTGCGTTATTCGACAACGGGCGATACCATTCTGCGCAATGTCCAGCCGCTTTTCGCCGAACTCAACGCGGGCGGTTTCGCGGTCGCGCACAATGGCAATCTCACCAACGGACTGACGCTGCGCCGCGAACTTGTGCAAGGCGGCGCGATCTATCAATCGACCTCCGACACCGAGGCTATCCTTCATCTCGTTTCCCGCAGCAGGCGTCCGCGCCTCGTCGACCGCTTCATCGAGGCGTTGCGCTCGATTGAGGGCGCATATTCCCTAGCCGCGCTCAGCAACAAGAAGTTGATCGGCGCCCGCGATCCATTGGGAATCCGACCGCTCGTCCTTGGCGAACTCGACGGACGTTACATTCTCGCCTCGGAAACCTGCGCGCTCGACATCATCGGCGCACGTTTCATCCGCGATATCGGGAATGGCGAGGTCATCGTTATCTCCGGCGAGAGAATCGAGAGCCTGCGTCCGTTTCCGCCGCGGCCCGCGCGCCCCTGCATTTTCGAATACATTTATTTCGCCCGGCCTGATTCGATTGTGCACGGAAAGCCCGTGTACAATGTTCGCAAGGCGATGGGCGCGGAACTCGCGCGTGAGGCATCGGTAGCAGCCGATGTCGTCGTGCCGGTCCCCGATTCCGGCGTGCCGGCGGCGCTTGGCTTCGCGCAATATTCCGGCATACCCTTTGAACTCGGCATTATCCGCAATCATTATGTCGGGCGCACGTTCATTCAGCCTGTCCAATCCGTGCGGGAATTGGGCGTGCGTTTGAAACACAGCGCCAACCGCGCGGTCGTCGCCGGCAAACGCATCGCGCTGATCGACGATTCGATCGTGCGCGGGACAACCTCCGTGAAAATCGTGCAGATGCTGCGCGAGGCCGGCGCGCGCGAGGTGCATTTCCGGATTTCCTCGCCGCCGATTGCCCACCCGGACTATTACGGGATCGATACGCCGGAGCGCGATAAATTGCTCGCCGCGACCCACACGCTCGACCAAATGCGCGCCTATATCGGCTGCGATTCGCTCGCGTTTCTCTCCGTCGACGGCATTTACCGGGCGATGGGCGAGAAAGGCCGCGATCCGGTCCGGCCGCAGTTCACCGACCATTGCTTCACGGGAGATTATCCGACCCAACTCACCGATGCCGGCGGCGACACCAAGGCCCAGCTTTCGCTTTTAGCGGAAGCAAGTTAGGGCAATGCCAGCGCTTTGGCTCGATTGCATCGCGAACCGTCGCGCGGAATAATCGTTCCTGGGTAAAAGTCGGGATTTGATCGAAATGGGTAATGGCGGACGCGCTCCGTGAAGGCGCGGCTGCACCGGCGCTTGCCGTCGCCGCGAATCCGCGCAACTGCGATTTTGCGATTGTCCGCCAAAATCGAGATCGGCACGCCGCCAAAAAAAGCAAATGCCGAGACGTGCCCATCGCGAAAGGCTTCCGTGGCCTCCGCCGGATAGGTCTGGATGCGGGCGGATGGGCGAGCGGCACGACGACCTCGCGCGAGCCGGTGCGTGTCAGGCCGACGTAATCCTTCGCGACCGTAGAGCCGCCGGCAAACCCGCGTTCGATCCGCGGCCGTTCGAAAATCCGCTTCGCCGTATGCGTTGCTTCGGCGGCGTCTGCTAGAAAAGCGAATGCCCTTGAAAACGCTTAGCTTAGGACTTGTCTTGGTTGCGGGGACCCACAACCAATTTTATCTACTCTTTGCAATTCAAGGACTTAGGCCAAAAGCTGCGAGCCTCCGAGGCTAAATCGGCATCGGTGCCGGATTAATGCACTACGAGGTTCCCGCTTGCGACCAGCGCCGCCTCATCCGTCAGGCCGGTGACGCCGACGATGGTGGCGATCTGCTGCCACGTGTGGGCAGAACCCGTACCATCGATATCCACTTTTACGATGCTATCGGAGCCACTGGTCGTGATTTGCACCCAGTCGGTGATCGCCATCGTGGCAGGGTCGTAGCCGCTTATAACGTCTTTGAGGTCGATCTTGTCGTTGCCACTCCCGGTCGTGAAGTCCTCGATTTTGACGATCGCGGTGAGGGCATGGGCAGCCAGGAAGAGGAAGGTATCAGAGCCCGTCCCACCATAAAGGAGGTCTGCGCCGCCGCCTCCGGTGATGGTGTCATTGCCGGCTCCGCCCGTGAGAGTGTTGACATTGGTGTCGCCCGTGATCGTATCGTCAAACGCAGAACCGATCACGTTCTCGAAGTTAGAAAGCGTATCGTTGCCGTCGCCCGTAGCTGTGCCAGTCGACAGGTCGACCGTGACATGGGATGCCGCAGGCGCATAGCTGACGGTGTCTGTGCCGGTGCCGCCGTCCAGCACATTGTCGCTGCTGTTGCTGATAATGGTGTCGTTATGCGTCGAGCCGGTGACATTTTCGATGCTTATCAAGGTATCGGTCCCGTCGCCCGTCGCGGTGCCGGCATGCAGGTCAACCGTGACGGCCGATGCCGCGGATGCAAAAGTCGCCGTATCGGTGCCCGTGCCCCCGTCGAGCGTATCATTCCCGGCTCCGCCCGAAAGGAGATCGTTACCGGCGAGCCCTTGAAGGACGTTGGCGTTGGCGTCTCCGGTCAGAGTGTCGTTAAAGGCCGAGCCGGTCAGGTTTTCGAAGCCGGAGATCGTGTCCGTTCCGGCGCCTACCGTATTCTGCGCAGCGGTCGTGGCGAGGCTAACGGTAACGGCTGAGGCGGCGTCCACGTAGGTAACGGTATCCGTCCCTAGACCGCCGACCATTACGTCGTTGCCGGCAAGCCCTTCGATGACGTTGTTGTTGCCATCACCCGTCAGGGTGTCCGCAAAGGCCGAGCCGGTCAGGTTCTCGAAACCGGTGATCGTATCGGTTCCTGCACCTACCGTGTTCTGGGCCGTCGTGGTTGCCAGATTTACGGTGACGCCTGCTGTTGCATCCGCGTAGCTGACCGTGTCGGTTCCGGCACCGCCGACGAGTGTGTTGTTGCCTGCCCCACCTTCAATCGTATCATTGAAAGCCGAACCTGTGACGTTCTCAAAGTTAGTCAGTGTATCCGATGATCCATCGCCGTCATTGCTGGCCGTGCCCAAGGCCAGGCTGACGATTACGCCCGCAGCAGCCGCGCTGTAATCGACCGTGTCGGTCCCCGTGCCGCCGTCAAGGACATCGGCCCCGCCACGCCCGGCAATGATGTCGTTGCCGGCTCCGCCGCTGATCGTATTTGCATTGGCATCACCGGTCAGCGTGTCCGCAAAGGCGGAACCGGTCAGGTTTTCGAAGTTGGAAATCGTGTCGGTCCCCGCGCCGCCCGTTACTTGCGCCGATGTCAACGCGAGATTAACTGTCACTCCCGATGCGGCAGCAGCATAGGTCAACGTGTCGTTGCCAGCGCCGCCGTCAATAGTGTTGGCGTTGGCATCGCCCGCCAGCGTGTCGTTATACGCCGAGCCCGTCAGGTTCTCGAAGTTTGAGATCGTGTCGGTGCCGGAGCCCCCCGTCGCCTGACCGGTGGTGATCGCCAGACTGATCGTGATTCCCGCCGTGGCACTCGCATAACTGAGGGTGTCTGTTCCGGCTGCGCCATTCATAACGTCGTTGCCAGCGCCGCCGTCAATCACGTTGGCATTGGCATCGCCCGTCAGTGTGTCGTTAAATGCCGAGCCCGTCAGGTTCTCGAAGCCCGAGATAGTATCCGTGCCCGCACCGACCGTGTTCTGAGCGGTTAGTGTTGCCAGATTGACAGTGACTGCAGCGGTCGCATCGATGTAGGTGAGCGTATCGATCCCCGCTCCGCCAACCATGGTGTCGTTTCCAGCGAGTCCTTCGATGACATTATTGTTGCCATCGCCGGTCAGCGTGTCGTTGAATGCCGATCCCGTCAGATTCTCGAAGCCGGAGATCGTATCTGTTCCGGCGCCGACCGTATTTTGAGCAGTTAAAGTTGCGAGGTTTACCGTAACCGCGGCAGTAGCCGCCGCATATGTTGCCGTGTCGATTCCGGCGCCGCCTGTAAGCACGTCGTTTCCGAGACCGCCTTGAATAACGTCGTTGCCCGCGCCGCCATCGATGGTGTTGGCGTTCAAGTCGCCGGTCAGCGTGTCGTTAAAGGCTGAGCCGGTCAGGTTCTCGAAAAGAGAGATCGTGTCGGTTCCGGCACCGCCGGTAACCTGCGCAGTCCCAAGAGCGAGACTGATCGTGATGCCAGCCGTCGCATCGACGTAGGTAACGGTGTCTGTCCCGGCACCGCCGTTCATGGTGTCGTTACCGGCAAGGCCCTCGATCACGTTGTTATTGCCGTCGCCGGTGAGAGTGTCGGCAAAAGCTGAACCGGTAAGATTTTCAAAATTGATGATCGTATCCGTGCCGGCGCCCACAGTGTTCTGCGCCGATGTCGTCGCCAGATTGACGGTAACGGCTGCCGCCGCTGCAGCAAATGAAACAGTGTCGATCCCTGTTCCGCCGTTCAAACCATCTGCGCTTGAATCGGCAATGATCGTGTCGTTGTATGATGAACCGATTACATTGTGGATATTAATGAGCGTGTCGGTATTACCCCAACCGTCTGTCGCCGTACCCATAGACAGGTTTACTGTAACGCCCGCGATGTCGTTGAGATAATAGGCCGTTCCTGCTTCAAGCGTATCGTTACCCTGGTCACCGATCAAAAGACTTCCTGCGGTGCCGATCAATGTGTCGTTATACTGACTGCCGATTATATTTTCGATATTCAGTAGCGTGTCATTGCCGTCTCCCGTCGCTGTGCCGGTCAGAAGATTGACCGTAACTCCCGATGAGGAAAAGTCATACGTGACCCAGTCACTCCCAGCGCCGCCATCAAGTATGTTGTCGCCGCTATTTCCTGCGAGGACATCGACATGTGAAGAACCTGTCACATTCTCAATATTGCTGAGAGTGTCGGTGCCATCGCCAGAAGCGCTGCCGGTCGCGAGATATACAATCACGGTGCCGGAAGACGCGCTGAAATCCACTGTGTCTGTGCCCGATCCACCATCCAGGCTATCGTTGCCCGGACCGCCGATCAGCGTGTCGTTGCCCGCGCCACCCGCTATGGTGTCGTTACCCGCTCCGCCGTTCAGCACGTTGGCGTTCCCGTCGCCGGTCAGGTTGTCGTTAAAGGCCGTGCCGGTGATGTTCTCGAAGGTGGTCAATGTGTCCGACGAACCGTCGCCGTCATTGCTGGCCGTGCCCGTGGCCAGATTGACCGTGGCGCCGGCAGCGGCCGCGCTGTAATCAATCGTGTCTGTTCCGGCCCCGCCGTCGATGACATCGGCCCCGCCGCCCCCGGCAATGACATCGTTGCCAGCACCGCCGCTGATTGTATTGGCGTTGGCGTCCCCGGTGATGCTGTCGTCATGACTGGAACCTAATACATTTGAGATGTTGTGGACGGTATCGGCATAGCCCCAGCCGTTGTTGCTTACGATTCCGGTCAAAAGATTGACGTTGATGCCGCCTGTCGCGGCGCTGTAGTCGATCGTATTGATTCCAGTGCCACCATCGTAGAGGTGAACGCCGGATGCGGCGGTGAAAGTATCGTAGGTATTGCCACCGAATTCGTAGGTCGTACTTCCGTAGACGACCGTGTCTATGCCTGTGGCATCGAGTCTGGCAAAAGTGAGGAATAGATAATCATAGGCGCTAGTCCCGCTATTCCATGCTTGGTATGTGTAATCGATTGAGGCGGTAGACCCAGTCATCACATAACTATCGAAAGTTACTGAGTCATAATTCGAAATGCTGACGTTGTTGAGGCTGCCATTTGTGTCCTCAGTAACCGTGACGACCGCATAATATGGGGCCGCCGCCAACAGATCATTCATATTGAAACTGTAGGTATCGTTGCCGGCGCCGCCGATGAAATCGGTGTCGCCACCCGGTATCATTCCGGCAAATGTGTCATCACCGCTCGTGCCGACGATGCTATGCACATTAACACTCAACGTATCTTCGCCGAGCGATCCGCCGGCATTACTTTTGTCAATAGTGCCGCCGCTGCCACTGAACACCACGGCGATATGGGCGGATAGTGAATCAAGGCTGGAGTAATCTATTCCACTGCCTCCTATCGTCGGGGCGGTGGCAAAAAATGTATAAGTATCATTGCCGGCGCTGCCATATGCACTCACTTCCAAGCCAGTGCCTTCGAACGTATCGTTCCACGGCGTCCCTCGGACTGCTTCGATGGAAAACAGTGTGTCCGTGCCGTATTCGCCAGCATGCCCCTTCACGACGCTGGCAAGATCAACGGTGCCGGTGCTGCTGAATGTTATGTCGATTCCCGTATCGCCGCTTGTGCCGTCGGGCAATTGGGAATAATCGACCGTGTCGGTGCCGTCGGCGCTATAGGAGATGTCCGAAAGCGCTGCGCCTGCATCGTTGTTCGTGCCCGTGAATTCTCCAGCCGGGTCCCAACCCGAGACAACGCCCGCTATGTCTGATGCGACGTATCCGCCGTGAATGACATCGTTACCCAGACCGCCCCCGAAATAATCATTCCCCGCTCCACCGATAAGAATGTCGTTGCCGCTCAAATCCGCCGCAGGCGCTATCGCGTCTGGTCCCCACGAATAGACAGTGCTCGTGGCATCGGCGATTGTGTTCGCGTCGTGGAAGCCTGCGTCGCCGTCCGCCGTAACGCCGTCGCCGAATATGATATCGTTACCGGCTCCGCCATAGAGCGCGTTGTTCCATGCGTTGCCGATAAGAATGTCGTCCGCGCCCGTCCCTATGGCGTTTTCGATGATGGCAAAATACGCGATGGTGAGGTTGCCGTGATCGACGCCTCCGGAATCAAATGCCACCGGCGTATCGCCCGAATCTCCTTTCACCCCGATTGAGCTGAAATGCCCTTGCCGCAGATCGATCTCGGCCGGCGTCGAATAGCCGCTGGCATCGATGACATCAGTGCCGGCGCCGTCCCAAATTGTGTAGATGAAAGCATCATGGGCATTGGCTGTGGCGAAGGCTCCTTCCTTGCCGTAGACCGTATTCTCAAGCGCGCCGCCTTCACCGCGGGTGCCGCCCCAATTCACGCCGTACATACTCTGGAGAACCGCGATGTCGAGGAGTTGAAGACCTGTCGGAAATACGCTGGCGTCCATGTCCGAGTCCGTCTGCAGCGTGTTGTCGGTCATGATCGTATATTTCTGGTCGTCGTAGATCGTGCCGGTGAGACCAGCCTCGGAGGTGTGTATCAAGCCGACCGCGTGACCGAGTTCGTGCAGCGTGACGTAAGCACCCATCTGACTAATCCCCAACTGGGACTGCATCACTGTCTTTTGAGTGAAACCGTAGGAATCCGCCGTGGGATCATTGTCCAGCCAAACATCGCCGGCAAAGGTCGAGTAGCCGTTTGCGCTCTCGGGATAGACTGTTTCGCCAAATGTATTGGCGGCAGTTACGTTGGCGTTGGCGATGAATATCTGACCGACCGCACTGGGAGAGTTCTGCTCCGAATAAGTCAGATTGGATACGTCTGAAAACGAAACTCGGTAGTCGATGCCGCTAGTGTCCGACAGGTCGTGACGGATCAGATTCTTTTGCGCTGTCTGGACGAAATCCTCGCTAGTCGGGGTTACCAGATCGGTGTAGTTGGAGGACCAGACGGTGTCGGTCGGCGCATCGGTATAATAATAGTCCGGGTAGGGATTGACCGTTGAGTAGAAGGTGAAACCCAGCGGCGTTACGCCGCCCGATGTCAGGGAATTCCAGTTGTCACCCGATGTCGTGAGAAGCAATGCATCGCTGTAACTCATTATTGTTCACCATACGGTTCATCAACATTGCAGGCTGAAACTCGGCAATCCGGGCATTCTTTCGTGGGATACCCGTGCTTGTTACCGCAGGCGTAGTAGCTGGGCAGGAACGAAGTCAGGTAGAAAACCCCGTCGCGGATGCGCTGCTGCAATTCGTCCTGAGTGCCGGGAACGGTGAACGGATAAGTCGCAGCCTCGGCATACATATTGTTTGAGCCAAGATTCCCCAAACGCATTGACAAATCGGCCACTCTGACTGGCTGGCCTGCGACCATTTCTTGCCGCGCCGAAAGTATGAAACTGAGCACGAGTGCGTTTGGTTTTTGAAGGTCATGGATATCCATATTGAAAGCCGGTTTTATGACGACTCCTGAAACCGGAAGACGTTGAGCGGCATCGCTGAAAATCTTCTGGACCTCACTAATTATCGTGGGCCTGCTCTCGTTATGCGTGAGGCCAAGAAGTTTTGCGGTTTGACCGGGATCAAAACTGTCATCGACTGCCAGAGTATCGACGCCTTTGAAAAGCGCCGGGTTCATGACGGGACCCTTATCATGGCTGGTTATGAGGTGCGATTCAGCGGTACTTCCGATGCTGGCGTAAGCTAAACAAGCGGTGATTAGCGTTGCCAGCATAGGAATCCGGACTTTCGTTATTGATTTTGTCTTCATGATTATCCCCCGCCTGAATTTGTACATGAAAGAACGCCTGTTCCCGGTAGGGTTTATTTCGCGCCATGAGGTTGACGCGTTAACGGCTCGGCGCTCTCACTTGTGTTTCTGCGGGGTTGCCGCGAGTGATGCGGATGAGAATTTCGACGCTGCATGCGCTTGCATTCCGGTTATCGAATTCGACCTCGCTGATTGTTTCGCACTACCAGAGTCGGTAGGAGGCGAATGCGCACGAATCTGCTATAGTCTTCCGCGTTAGCGGAGAGCGCTTATGCCCGTTGAAGACAAGCGCAACATCCTGCGGATCGGGCCGCCGGAACATCCTGGCGGAACCGAAATCACGCCCGCGATGGTCGAGACCGTGCGCGAGCGGATCAAGGACGCGGGCGGCATCCTGACTGTCTGGGCCGTGCTGCACGAAGATGTCTATGAGACAAGATATGGCGATGGAACCTACCTGCATGTCCACGGCCTCGCGCTGAACAGCGCGGACGCGCAAAGGCTGGCCGATCTGGCCGGCGGCGATTCAGAATGGGTGAAGTGGCATGTGCGCAGCTATGGGCTCGGGCTGAAAGACAACGCGCCGGTCTTCACCGCGCTGTGGCGTCCCGAGGAAGAATTCAGGATCGGTGATTTCGTGGCGCTGCTGTGCGAAATCCCGCCCGGCGGCACGGCGTCGAAACTGCTGACGGGAACGGGCCTCCGCAAGGACGGCCGGCTGCTGTCACTGCCCTGAACAAAAAAACGGCGCGGCTGACCATCAGGCCAGCCGCGCCGCAGACGATGAAACATCAATCCTCGTCGGTCACTTCGTCAACGGAGTCCGGCTCAATCTCGGCCTCGGCGGGCGCGTTCGGATCGACCGCCGGGAACAGCATCGCTTCCGGCAACCATTGCCGCGCCTTTTGATCCGCCGGATCATTGTCGGCTCTTGTGTTGTGGAAGTACCGCGTCAATCCGTTGACCAGATCGGCCTTCTTGTACGTGGACAACTGACCGGCGGCCTCCGCAAAACCGCATCCGACCGCGATAACTACCAACTGCTCCCGGTTGCGCTTGGACAAAAACGCCGCATCCGGTCGCCAGTGGTTCTTCATATCGACGCTCAAATCCCGCGCCACGCGGTTGAAGAGAGAGTCGCTCGTGTCCAGACGGTCGCAATTCTCCTGACCGAAGGACACGGCGGCGAGAAGGGTCTGCAACCCGGCAAGATCATGGTCGGACAGGCCCCTCACCGCTTCGTAAAGCGGCAGTTCGGGGGAGTAGCGCGGCGGGAAGAAATCCCACACCGACTCACCTTCGGAGAGGTCGAAGCCGAGTTTCCCGGCGAAGCACCGCGCCTGTTCCTCAAGGACGCGGTACGCGCCTTGCGGATCGGCTTCCTTCGCCAGCGCCTTGAACTCCTCATGCAGCCGGAATTCTTTCAGCGCCCGCACGATCAACACTTCCTGCGCCGTGCGCGGACTGGCGAGAAGGATTTCCGCGACCGCCGCCGTCTTGTGATGGGCGATATAACGGCAAAGCGGCGCGGAATACGCGGCCTTCACCTTCACCGGGGCGATGGGATTCTCCGCAATCGCCTCGGCGGTTTCCTTCTCGATCTTGGGACGGACCAGACCTTCCCTGATCTCGACGCGGCCCCCCGGGGCGAGGTTGATGAGGACGCCGCCTTTCTGGTTCTTGCGCGCCTTGCGGAACTGCCATTCGGCAATCTGAAATCCCTCCGTCAGTTCCACCCATGCGGCGGATTCCAGATGGTGCCTGTAGAGTTCGGCGACCGCTGCCTTCTGCAACCGGAAGAACTGCTCCGCATCGTCAAAATACGAAGTCTCATCCTCGGCAAAGAGGTCGGTGGTGATGGTGCCGGTATATTCCTCGACCGGGAATATCGCCAACGCCACGGTCGGACGGTCGTCGAGCAAGGTTTCCCTGATATCTCCGCCGCTGGCCTCGGAGCCATTCTCGATCTGCTCAAGAATATTCCGCTGCGCCTCGTCACTGCCCAAGGTCAAAGCCTCGGCTTGCGACAAGGTGAGTCCATCTTTCGCCAGCAATGACTTTGCCTCCTTGCACAGCCCATTGAGCGCGAGACGCCGCTTGATGGTCGTCGCGCTCAATCCTGTCTGCGCGACCACATCATAAAGAGTTGTCCCTTTATGTATCAGCTTGGTCAACGCTCCCGCCTCCTCCAGCGGCGTGAGATTCTGCCGTTGCAGATTTTCGACGGCGGCAATCCGCAGCGTGTCGTCCTTGGAGAGGTCGTCGCGTATCTCGACCGCGACCGTGAAGTCCTCGGGCAGTTCGCCGCGCTTCTGCAACAGAAGCAGCGCCTCAAAGCGCCTAGAGCCGCTGACGATCTGGAACCGCTCCTTCTTGCCTCTACCTTCCACCGGACTGACGACAAGATTATGCAGGACACCATCGGTCCTGATGCTGGCGGCAAGGCCCTCGATGGCCTTGCGGTCGATCTTCCGGCGCGGGTTGGCGGCGGCTGGCTGTAACGATGAGAGTGATACGGATTGCAACATGGTCAGACTCCTTCTCTTGCTTGAAGCGCGGACCGTGACCCCACGGCCCTTCTTCCCTTCCTTCCTCCTTGGAAAGACGGGTGCGCATGCACCCGGTTGGCCCTCGCCGAGAGCGGGGGTAGCAAGTGCAAGGAGGCTCCGAACGAGGGTCCCTTCAGGGATACGTTGGGATGCCTTGCGCGCGCGGGGGGCGGCGCCCCCTAGCGATCAAGGAAATGACCAATGAGCCTGCGGCTCATTCAATAAATCTTCGCGCAAGGGATCGTGACCCGGATGGGACGAGACGAAGACTCGGGGCGCAGCCTAGAGCCCGTTCCGGCCATAGGCCGGATGCGCCAACAGTTGGAGTCTATTCCCCGGCGTCCGGTATCTCTATTTCAAGGCTGTGGTCGCGCGTCCAGTCGCGCCAGCCGCGGATTGCGCGTATGCCTGTGCCGGGGTCGATATAGGTTTCCTGAATACGCTCCCAGTATTCGAGCACGCGGCGGGTTATGCTCGTCTGCATCGCTCCGACACCACAGCACTCGACATTGGGCGGGTCCCGGTATTCGATCTGGTGGCTGCGGATGATGTCGGCGAGCGAGCGCCACTCCCGCTCCTGCCCGGGCCTGCTGATGACGTTATGATTTGCCGTACCTGCATCGAGCGCCACGATGAAGGGACGCCCGCAACTCTGGCATTCGATGGCGAGGAGCGCGCATTCGTCGGCGTAGATATTGGCGATGCGGCGGGGCGCGAATTCGCAATAGCGCGGCACGCCCTGCTCGTCGAACCAACGCGGCGGTTCGGCGATGCGTGAAAGAATATCCTCATAATTTGGGAGCATGGGTTCAAACTCTCTTTGTCTACGCCCCTGAACCGACCGTCAGTTCGGAACGCACAGGCCGGATTCTCCCTAAGACCGGCTTTTACGCCCGCCTTTCTTTCCTGCGGTCTTCGGAGGTGATTTCGCTTTTGTCCGGCGCTTGGGGATCGCGCCCTTCCGGTCCTTCTGCGTGATGAACGGCAAAATATCGCCGGGCCGCAGGGGGACGCTAAACAGATCGAGCGCCTTTAGCACCGCCGGGTCGTCCAATTCCAGCTCCGCCAGACCGGCGAGCGAGCCGACCACCTGATAGGCTTCTGCGCACCTCTGCGACAGTCTTTCCAGCATCCAGATGATCCGCCCGGCTTCGGACGCCGTGAGCGTGAGGTCTTCCTTCTTGATGCGCTCGCGCAGGGCTTCAACCATATCTTCAGGGCCAAGTGGTTTTTTCATGGGTTGCGTCCTGCTTCTATGGTTCCGCGGCGATCCTTGATTATCACTAGTGAGCCCACTGACAATCCGGCTGTCGCTGACAACTTATGATAAAGCAGGCGCGGAAGGCAGAAATCACCCGGGGTGGCCGAGACCGCGAACAAGGTCGTAGCGCGAGCCGTTGGAGCCTGGCGGACGACACCCGACGGGTAGGCCCGTGCTATCTCACTGGCGGCAAAGGCCGGGAGGGAAAGGTTGGTTTTCGGGCGGAATTTTGATAGACTCACTAAGGGGTTGGCACTTAGGGAATTCCCCTCTCGAGTTCGATTGAGGGGGCCCGACACCAGACAAACGAAGGAGCAGGAGCGGATTGGCGTACCAATCGCAACCGGAATCATGACAGCGAGTCGTCACCTCATAGCCTTACTGAAGAGCCATATCGACGGTGACAGCGAGCATTTTTTGTCCGTTGCGATGCAGGTTGCTGCCCACGAGGCGCGCCAAGGTCACGGCAAGCTGGCACAGGAGCTTCGGGACCTCGTTGACGATGCGCGCCAGCGCACCAAGGAGCGTGGCAAGAAGCCCGTACCTCTCGCGCAGCCGAAAGGAGAGTTGGCGGGTCTTGTATCGGTCAGCTACTCCGACACGCGCTTTTCGAGCATGGTGCTTCCAGGCGATCTCGAAGAGCGCTTGAAGCGCGTCCTAACCGAGCAGCGCCAACAGCATCGTCTGCGCAACCACGGACTCGTGCCCCGGCGGAAATTACTGCTTCTCGGCCCACCCGGCTCGGGAAAGACTATGACCGCGGCCGCGCTTGCAGGCGAACTGCGCGTGCCTCTGTTTACGGTCGTGTTCGACACCCTCATCAGCAAATTCATGGGCGAAACAGCGTCCAAACTTCGCATCGTCTTCGATGCGATGATTGGGACGCGGGGCGTCTACTTCTTCGACGAGTTTGACGCCATCGGCTCGCGGCGCGGGGAGCGCAATGACGTGGGCGAAATACGGCGCGTCCTGAATTCGTTCCTGCAATTGCTGGAAAACGACGACAGCGACGGCCTCATCATCGCGGCAACCAATCACCCAGAGCTGCTCGACCCCGCACTGTTCCGGAGATTCGACGATGTGATCCGTTATGCGCTTCCGGATGACAAGATTGCCGAGCGCATCCTGAAGAACCGGCTGGCGACGTTCGGCACCGAAGAGGTGGATTGGGAAGCGGTCGTCAAATCGGCCGAGGGCTTGAGCCAATCGGAACTCGCGCGCGCCGCTGACGAAGCGGCCAAACGCGCCGTATTGGTCGAGCGAACCATCATCGTTCAGGACGATCTAAGCGCGGCAATCGCGGAGCGCAAAACGCCCACGCATACATAGGAAGCGCTCGATGCCCGAATATGACGAGCGCACCCTTCGGCACATCTATCTGCCTGACCACGGCGAAAGCGAATCCTTCACTTCGCCCATGAGCGGCGGTGGGACGGAAGCAGTCCCTCTACGAAACAGGGGTCAGCATGCTGCCGCCTTGGAGCAGGCGCTGACTCAAGCCCTTGCCGCCGCAGACGTGCAAATCGCGCAACGTGATGGCAACATCGCGGGGGGAACACAGGGCTTCTATCTTGAATTCGAGCTGCCCGCCTCGCAGGTTGGCTTGCTCGACCGGCTCGAAGACCGACGCGGCAAGCAACACATCGAGCTTGTGTCGGTTCATCCCGCACAAGCGCAGGACAAGATTGCGGCAACCGTGTTCGTCCCGGCCTCGAAGCGTGACAGCTTCCTGAAGAAGGTTGAGGCATACAGAACGCAGCAGACTGCGAGCGGCAAGCCCCAAAACGAGCCCTTGGTCGCCTCGGTCGATACGGTGCGGCTGGCACAGGCTCGCTCGCTCTATACGGACGCAGCCCATCTGTTTCCCGCAGCCGGACAAAACGCGTGGTGGGAAGTATGGCTAAGGCCAGAAACGCGGGCCGTGTTTGAACATGCGGCGCGGCAACTCAATGTTGTTTTACGTCCGCACATTGTCTCGTTCGCCGAACGCGAAGTGCTTCTGGCCCTCGCGCCTCCTGAGACGATTGGCCGGATCATCGCCAATACTGACGCAATAGCCGAGCTTCGGCTTGCGCGCGACACACCAGCCAACTTCATGGAATTGACGCCGGACGAGCAACGCGTATGGGCGGACGAACTCGCTGAACGTATCGTCCCGCCGGGAGCTGACGCACCTGCGGTGTGCCTGCTCGACAGCGGAAGCACCCACCGGCACCCGCTCATTCGTCCTGCGCTCAACCCGGCAGATCAGCAGACGTGGGATGGCGCTGCGAACGTCGAGGACACGGGGGCGGCCTATGGCGGTCACGGGACAGAAATGTCCGGGATCGCGCTTTACGGCGACCTCGTGCCCTTCCTCGCAGGAAACGGCCCCGTGCAACTGACACATCGGCTGGAGTCGGTAAAAATTCTCCCGGATCACGGTGCAAATGATCCCGATCTGTATGGCCATATTACAGCGACAGCTATTGGACGCATAGAAGTCAACGCGCCGGATCGACCGCGCGCAATCTGTCTTGCGACGACAAGTGGCGGCGATCATTGGCGCGGACGACCCTCGTCTTGGTCCGCCTCGCTCGATAACCTCGCTTACGGAGACGGGGCCGACCAACGCCTTATTGTCGTCTCCGCCGGCAATATCCGCGATGCGCTTCCTGCGGCGGACTATCTGAACCGCAACGATGTTTCGCCCATCGAGAGCCCGGCGCAAGCGTGGAACGCCTTGACCGTCGGCGCATGCACCGACAAGTGCAACATCACGAGCGCCGGGTACAACGGCTGGCAGCCGATGGGCGCCGCCGGCGACCTGTCGCCGCGCAGCCGGACCTCCGTGTCATGGCAACAGGATTGGCCTATCAAGCCTGATGTGGTGCTCGAAGGCGGGAATCTCGGCATAGACCCGGCGACCGGGCACGGGGACGACATCGACGATCTTGCCTTGCTGACGACGTTTCGCCGCCCGCAAGAGCGTATGTTCACGACGACGGGTGACACCAGCGCCGCAACAGCACAGGTTGCCCGGATGGGCGCGCAGATTTTCGCTGATCGCCCGGACCTGTGGCCCGAGACCATCCGTGCGCTCGTGGTTCATTCCGCCGAATGGACACAAGCTATGCGGGGGCACCTCCCCGCGGTTCCTTCGCAGACCGTAAAGCGAGCGCTGATCCGCCGCTACGGCTACGGCGTTCCTGACCTGACACGCGCGATACGCAGTCTCAGCAACGACGTAACCATGGTCATTGAAGGTAACGTGCAGCCCTATGAAGGGGACGGCAGCAACATCAAGACGAAAGACATGATGCTGCACGAACTCCCATGGCCGAACGATGTTCTGGAACAGCTTGGGCAGGAGCTGGTGCAGATGAAGGTGACATTGAGTTACTTCATCGAACCCAATCCCGGCGAGCGCGGCTGGACAAAGCGCCACCGATACTCATCGCACGGGCTACGTTTCGATGTGAAGCGCAGCGAGGAAACGCTCGAAGCGTTCCGCAGGCGTATCAATAGGGCTGCGCGGGAAGAGGAAGAAATGATTGCCGCAGCGGGTGCCGATGACGGATGGTTCTTTGGCCCACGCCTGCGCAATCGAGGCTCGTTGCATTCAGATATTTGGGAAGGTACTGCGGCCGATCTGGCCTCACGCCATGCCGTTGCGATCTATCCAACGGGCGGCTGGTGGCGCGAAAAGGCCGCGCTCCAGCGTGCCGGCCGGCAAGTCCGGTACTGCCTTGTCGTCAGTTTGCGCGCCCCGGTTCAAGTCGATCTCTACACGCCGATCGAGACCGAGGTTGGTATTCCAATCGAAGTGGAACTCTAGCGAGTTTCCTATGAATTGCCCCTTTGACCCATCGGCGTTGTGGATGGATTGCCGGCTTCGACACATCGGTAGCCAGAATGTGTATCCAACGGGTACACTCAGCCAATGATGAAAGATTCGGCGTTACGCATCAGGATTCAGCGCGATTTGCACGACAGATTCCTCGAAGTCTGCCGACGCCAGGATAAGCCTGCCGCGCAGGTCTTGCGCGAATTCATGCGGGACTACGTCGAGGAGCATGGCCTTGTAAAGAAAGCCAAACGGCGCGCTACGAATGAGCAATAGGATTTCCGGGGATACGAAGTTGATGCTGAACGCTAATGGGGTGGGATAGTTGAACGCCGTTGAGATTGAAGAGGCGATCTCACTGCTGGCCGGTCAGCCCTTTGATCCGGATGGTTTTCCATATGCGTTTCTCGAAGCGTTCGGCAACAAAGAGACCACCATAAAGCGCTTGCGCGCTGGTACGTCGAACAAGTCCGACCTCGGCGGCGTCCTCCAGACCAATAATATCCACATCAAGACCTGCGCTTCTGGCGAGGTTACAAAGACCCTCGCTGCCCTGAAGGCCAGCCCGGCCACCGGACGGGCGAAGGCGAATTTCATACTCGCCACCGACGGCGACACGTTCGAGGCCGAGGATTTGGAATCCGGTGAGACGGTCGCTTGCGCCTACCCGGACTTTCCCGATCATTTCGGCTTCTTTCTTCCACTCGCCGGAATCAGCACTGTCCGCCAAGTCCGCGAAAGCTCATTCGACATCAGGGCGACCAGTCGTCTCAATCGCCTATATATCGAACTTCTAAAAGACAATCCCGATTGGGGCACAGTCGAACGCCGCCGCGACATGAACCACTTCATGGCACGGCTGATCTTTTGTTTTTTCGCGGAAGATACCGACATCTTCAACGGCAAGGGCCTCTTCACCGATACGACAGAAAAGATGAGCGCGAAGGACTCATCGAACACGCACGAGGTCATCGAAGCGCTTTTCCGCGCGATGAACACGAAAACAGAAGAACGCGAAGCATCCAACCTACCCCGGTGGGCCAATGCTTTTCCCTACGTGAACGGTGGACTCTTTTCAGGCCGCATGGACGTGCCGCGGTTTAGCCGCATCGCGCGCTCATACCTTCTCCATATCGGCAATCTCGATTGGACAAAGATCAATCCGGACATCTTCGGCTCAATGATCCAGGCCGTCGCGGAAGACGAAGAGCGCGGCGCCCTTGGTATGCACTACACCAGCGTTCCCAACATTCTGAAAGTGCTCAACCCGCTTTTCCTCGACGATTTGCGCGAGCGTCTTGAGGAAGCGGGAGACAACTCTCGCAAGCTGCTCAACATGCGCAATCGCATGTCGCGCATAAGGGTTTTCGACCCCGCCTGCGGGAGCGGAAATTTCCTCGTTATTGCCTACAAAGAACTGCGGAAAATCGAGGCCGAGATAAACGCACGTCGCGGTGAACGCGACATCCCCTCTGAAATTCCACTGACTAATTTTCGCGGTATCGAACTACGCGATTTCCCGGCTGAGGTCGCGCGCCTCGCACTAATCATAGCGGAGTTTCAGTGCGACGTGCTCTATCGCGGGCAGAAGCTGGCTCTGGCAGAGTTCCTGCCGCTCAACAAGGAAAATTGGATCACCTGCGGTAATGCCCTGCGGCTGGATTGGCTGAGTATCTGCCCGCCGACCGGAACAGGCGTGAAGCACCATGCTGACGACCTGTTTCACACGCCGCTCGACCAACCCCAGATCGACTTCGAGAATGAGGGCGGGGAGACCTATATATGTGGGAACCCGCCGTATGTCGGCGATAAGTACCAGACAAAGAATCAGAAGGACGATCTGAAAACCATAGTCACAAAAGACGTTCGCGCAGTCGATTATATCACTGGCTGGTTCTGGAAGGCTTCTGACTACATTAGGCACGGCGGTCGCTTTGCCTTCGTCTCGACCAATTCCATCTGTCAGGGGGTTCAGGTTCCGTTGATCTGGCCGAAAATCATTGCTGCTGAGCAAGCAATCTTTTTTGGCCACAAGGACTTCCTGTGGGGCAACAACGCCGCCAAGAACGCTCAGGTTACGTGCATTATCGTTGGCGTGGCGAATGCGGAAGCCAAACCGAAATACATATTTGACGAGGAAGAGCGCAAAGAGGTTGAAAACATCAACTTCTATTTGGCACCCGGCAAGAACGTCATCGTCGAAAGGGCGAATGATCCGATCTCCAATGTCGCGATCATGTTTGGCGGCAACATCCCGCGGGATCAGGGAAATCTTCTCCTTGCTCCCGATGACGCGAGGACCTTGATGGCCTCATACCCAGCGGCGGCAGCATTGATAAAGCCCATCTTGGGTTCAAACGAGTTCATCAATGGTTTGGAGCGATATTGCCTTTGGATCACTGATGCACAGGCACCGCTCGCTTGTTCTATCCCGCCGATCAAGGTGCGGCTTGATCGCATTCGGGAATATCGCTTGCATGGCAGCGAGCGCGGGCGCGCGGGTCTCGACACGCCTTACAAGTTTGAGCGAACGATCATCGGGAACGACCATACGATCATCATTCCCAGCGTTTCATCGGAACGCCGCCCTTACCTTCCATGCGGATTGTTGCCAGCCGATGTGCGCGTCTCCAACCTCGCGCTCGCACTCTACGACGCGCCGCTGTGGAACCTCGCGCTGATCGCCTCACGCCTCCATCTGGTCTGGATCGCCACTGTCTGCGGAAAGCTGGAAACCCGATACCGCTATTCCAACACGCTCGGCTGGAATACCTTTCCCGTTCCCACGCTGACCGAGAAGAACAAGGCCGACCTGACGCGCTGCGCCGAGGACATGCTGTTGGTGCGGGAGACGCATTTCCCCGCAACCATTGCGGACCTTTATGACCCCGACAAGATGCCTGCCGATTTGCGCGAAGCCCATGAGCGCAACGACGAGGTATTAGAGCGCATCTATATTGGCCGTCGCTTCCGCAACGACACCGAACGGCTCGAAAAGCTGTTCGAGCTTTACACCAAGATGACCGCCGGACGGGGCGCGGACAAAAAACAGAAGGCGGGGGCACGCGCATGACCGACGAAAAGAAATCAATTCCCACAATCTCGGTTTCCTATGCCCGGAACGGCAATTCGACCAAAGCCAATGCGCTTGGCATGAGACCCATGCAAGAACGAGCTTACGAAAAGAGGGGGGAGCAATATCTTCTCATCAAATCGCCCCCGGCGTCCGGAAAAAGCCGCGCGCTCATGTTCATTGCGCTCGACAAGCTGCACAATCAGGGACTCAAACAGGCTATCATCGTCGTGCCGGAGAAAACCATCGGCGCGAGCTTCAATGACGAACCGTTGACCAAATATGGCTTCTCGCTTGATTGGCACGTCGAGCCGAAATGGAATCTCTGCAACGCGCCCGGATCGGACAATGGCGGCAAGGTCAAATCTGTTGAGGCGTTCTTGCATAGCGGCGACAAGGTGCTGGTCTGCACCCACGCTACCTTTCGTTTCGCCGTGGACCGGTATGGCGTAGCGGCGTTCGACGACCGCCTGATTGCCGTAGACGAGTTTCACCACGTCTCTGCCGACCCTGATAGCAAGCTCGGCCAGCATCTCGGCCAGCTCATCGCCCGCGACCGCGTGCATATCGTCGCCATGACCGGCTCGTACTTCCGTGGCGACGCCGTGCCCGTGCTGAATCCGCATGACGAAGCGAAGTTCGATACCGTCACCTACACTTATTATGAGCAGCTCAATGGGTACGAATATCTGAAACAGCTCGACATTGGCTATTTCTTCTATTCCGGCTCTTATGCTGACGACATCCTCAACGTCCTCGACCCCGCCGAGAAAACCATAATCCACATCCCGAGCGTCAATTCGCGCGAGAGCACGAAGGACAAGATCAAGGAAGTCGAGCACATTATCGGCGCACTCGGCGACTGGCAGGGAGCCGATGCCGTTACCGGATTCCAGTTGGTCAAGACTCCCGATGGCCGCGTCCTTCGCATCGCTGATTTGGTCGATGATGACTCAGCCAAACGCGACCGCGTTTCCGTCGCGCTAAAAGATCCTGCTCAGAAGAATAATCGCGACTATGTGGATATCATCATTGCCCTCGGCATGGCGAAGGAAGGCTTCGACTGGATTTGGTGCGAGCATGCGCTGACGGTCGGTTATCGCTCCAGTCTCACTGAGATCGTGCAGATCATTGGACGGGCGACGCGTGACGCACCGGGCAAGACACGCGCGCGGTTCACGAATTTGATCGCTGAGCCCGACGCCGCGGAGGCCGCAGTCACAGAGGCCGTGAACGACACCCTGAAGGCTATTGCAGCCAGCCTTCTCATGGAACAGGTGCTCGCGCCACGCTTTAATTTCGCGCCAAAGCATCCGAATAGCGGCCCGGTCGAGGGCTTCAACTACGGCGAAGGGGGCTACGATCCAACTAAGTGCAACGTCGGATTCAATGAGCAGACAGGACAGTTCCAAATCGAGATCAAAGGATTGACTGCCCCGAAGAGCGAGCAAGCGACGCGCATTTGTCAGGAGGACTTGAACGAAGTGATTGCTGCCTTCGTTCAGGACAAGACCGCTATTGAACGCGGCCTTTTTGACGAGGAGCTTGTGCCCGAGGAGCTGACCCAAGTTCGCATGGGCAAGATCATCAAGGACAAGTATCCCGAGCTTGATGAGGAAGACCAAGAGGCTGTGCGTCAGCACGCAATAGCAGCCCTCAACCTGACACAACAGGCGAAGCACAACGCACTCGATGGTGCGGATTCCGAATCGAGCGCCAACACCGCCCTAATAGACGGCGTGCGAAAATTTGCGATGGATGTGCGCGAACTGGATATTGACCTTATCGACCGCATCAATCCGTTCGGCGAAGCCTACGCAATCCTCGCAAAGACGATGAGCGAAGAGAGTCTGAAACAAGTCGCGGCGGTGATTGCCGCTAAACGCACCAGTCTGACGCCCGAGGAAGCGAAGGACCTCGCTGTGCGGGCCGTCAAGTTCAAGAAGGAACGCGGGCGGCTTCCCTCGATCAGCTCGACCGACGCTTGGGAAAAACGAATGGCTGAGGGCGCGGCCGCTTTCGTTCGCTTCAAGGATGAGGGCCGCTATGAGTGACCTCGACCTCGACGACCTGCGTGCCGAACTCGACGACTTCGCCCGGCCCGAGAAGCCGGGCGGGCGCTCCCCACGCGAGGAACGGATCATTGCCGGCTTCGAGGAAATCCAGCGGTTCGTTGATCAACTCGGACACGCGCCACAGCATGGCGAGCATAATGATATATTTGAGCGGCTGTACGCCGTACGCCTCGACCGCCTGCGCGCACTTGAAGAATGTCGCTCCCTTCTCTCACCGCTCGACCATCAGGGACTGTTGGCTGGGGCTGAAACTGCTGCCGCCGTGCCTGCGGAGACGATGAACGATGACGAGTTGCTTGCGGAGCTAGAAGGTGCGGCGGGCACAGCCGACATCACCGAGTTACGACATGTTCGCACGACTGCCGACAAGCGCGCAGCCGAGGAAATTGCGAATCGACAAAAGTGCGAGGATTTCGAACGCTTCAAACCGCTATTCGATCAGGTTCAGCAGGAGCTTGCCGCCGACATCCGCCAGACCCGGCCGTTTGAGCTGAAGGCAGAAATTCGACCGGGAAGCTGGTTCATTGTCGGCGGACAGAAAACCTATGTCGCCGACATGGGAGAACTGTTTTCCAACGCGCAAGGCCGCACAGACGCTCGGCTGCGCGTAATATTCGACAACGGGACAGAGAGCAACATGCTCATGCGCTCCCTCCAGAGGGCGTTGCATAAGGATGAAGCTGGCCGACGTATTACTGACCCGAGCGCCGGCCCGTTGTTCTCCGATCACCATGCGGATGACGACGAGGCAAGCGGCACAATCTATGTACTTCGCAGCAAGTCAGATCATCCCATGGTCGTCCAAAATAGGGACATCGTGCATAAGATCGGCGTGACGAGCGGCAAGGTGGATCGGCGCATCGCCAATGCCAAGCTCGACCCGACGTTCATGCTGGCAGAGGTCGAGGTTGTGGCGACCTATCAGCTCTTCAACATCAATCGCAGCAAGCTGGAGAACTTGATCCACCGCATCTTTGATCCCGCGCGCCTGAACATCGAGATTAAAGATCGATTCGGCCATCCGGTTGTTCCGCGAGAATGGTTCCTTGTCCCTCTCCCTGTCATCGACGATGCAGTAGCGAAGATAAAGGACGGGACCATTTCTGATTACACCTATGACCCCAAAACGGCCCGCCTTGAGCGAACGGCTCAAAATTCCCGCAAGTAGTTATCGCCCGCGATCGAAATCCCGATCCCGCCGCCGCCCGCGCGTTGGTCCCGGATCGTCAGACGGCGGCCCATCGTTATCCTTGTCCTGGTTGGAGCGCGTCGTCCGCGTTGACTGCTCTGCATCAGGCTCCCGGTCGCGCGTGCGGCGACGGCGCCGCTCGATCTTGATCTCCGCCTCTGGTGCCGGGTCCTGCGCCGCATCGCCTGATGCGTCGCCCTCACCTTCACCGGACCCGGACGCACGCTCAAACTCGGCTGTCAGGTCGATCGGCTCCTTGGCCGCCCTGTTGAATTCGTCCACACGAGTCGGGGAAGGTTCCGCGTTTGCCTTCTCGAATTCCGCCGTCACGTCGATCGACTTCTCCGGCGTCTTATCCGGCGTCGGCACAGGCTCGGGCAGCGGCGGCTCGCGGCCTGTCCGCTCCCGTTCCTCGATCCGGCGTTCTTTCAGAAGCTTGGTTTCGAGCGACCGCAACTCGCGCTTCTCAAGCTGTTCGAGCGCCCGCAGGCGCCGGTCAATCTTGGCGCGCTCCAATTCCTGCCGCCGGTCGAAAGCTGCTGTCTCGCGCTGCTGACGCTCTGCCAGCTCCTTTTTCTGCGCGAGGAAAAGCTTGTAGCGAGTAGCGTCACGGTACTCGTGAAGCTTTTTGGTTATGAGTTCAACGCCCGTGATACGCCCGATGAAGGCGGCAAGGCCGGTCGGCCGGTGCGCGGCGCGATCGAGCTTGATGCGCCGGCTTTCCTGCAAATGGCCCTGCCGGAACGTCAGGCGCTCCTGCTTCTGCCGCGCCGAGAATTTCTGCCGGGCCTGATGCTGCCCCTCGCCAAGCGATTTCGCGTCCTTCTCTACGGCCTGCCGACGCGGCTGCTGTTTGTCCCGCAATTCCTCGTGGCGCTGTTTCTCCTTGGCCTCGCGGGCGGCGCGATCCTCCTCCTTGCGGAAAAGCTCCTGCGCGGCGCGCTGCGCCGCGGCAAGGGCAAGCGCTTCATCGACGCTCGGCAGAGAGTCCTTTGGGAAGTCCTTGCCGAGGAATTTCCGCACATCATCGATGCGGACCTTCTTGTCGTCGATAAGCCGAGGCAGAGTCTTCTGGAAGCCATACATGTCGACCAGCACATAGTCGCGGCGGCCTGTCGCCAGCGTATAGCCCATCGCTTCGAGCGACCGGACGAAGGACCGGGGTGTGTCACGCCGCTCCCATGCCTCGGTGACTTGCGCCTTGCGTTTCTCGATGGATAGGCCGCCCCGGTCCTGCTGCCATTTGTCGGGCCATGTCATCTGGTTTTCACGGCGCTTGCGGGCGACGACCTTGTGCTTGTCGTAGCCTTCGGGCAGGCGTAGGCCGTAATCGCGCGCGAACTGGCGCGTGACCATCATCAACGTGTCGTGGTCATAGGCCATGTGGATGGCGCGGCGGTGATCTACATCGATGCGCGACCAAATGGCGTGATAATGCTCGCGCGGGACGCCCCGCTCATCCTTCTTGACGTGTCGGTATATGAGACGGGGCTGGCCGGTCAGGCCGAGGCGCTGTTCCGTGCGCTCGATGTAATCGAAGTACATCTCACGCGTCCATCGGCCCTGCCGCCGCTCGTCGGGATTGATCGAGAGGCTATAGAGATAATTGGTGCATTTGTTTTTAGTCAGAAGAGCGTGCGCCTCGATCTCCCGCATCCAGCCATCGGCATCGCGCGCGACTGTGCCGCGCACTTCCATGCGCTCGACTTCGAGATTGTCCAGCTCGTTCTGGACGTGCGTCCCGAGTTCAGGTCCCTCGCCACGCTGGCTGGCAAAGGGGATCATCGCCCGCGCTCCAGCAGCTTCAGGATGCCCGCGGCGATGATCTCCAGTTCGGCAACGCCCGCCCTGACCGCCTGCGCCGTGTCGGGATTCTCGCCGTCGATGCGGGCGGCATTGTCCAGAGCGTCGCGGATCGCGCCGGAGCGGGCGAGCAATTCGGCGAGCATCTGCTTTTCGACGGGAGGCGTGCGGGCGCCGCGCGGGATGGGAGCGTTGAAGACGGCGCGGGTGATATAGGCATTGGCGGAAAGACCGGACTGTTCGACGCGACGCCGGAACTCGCCCGCCAGGTCGGCGGGCGGCCGATAGGAGATCGGGGAGTCGCGTTTCTTGTCGGTCTTCTCCGTCATGCTGCCGAACTTAGGCGCGTCAATCCGCCTCCCGCCTCGCACGAACCTCGTGCGATCCACGCGGGCTCCGGGGTCGCGCCTGCCCCGGTCGATGGGTTCCCAAGGGAGAGCGAAGTCTCCCTTGCGGCATTGCCGCGCCGCAGCCCGAAGGCAGAGGCGGGTCGTGGGTCTCGGGGCGCGAAAGCCCCGGACGCCGGTTACAAGGGGCTGCGGTGGAGCCCTTTGTTCGATGGGGATGGGGGAGAGCCGAAGTCTCCCCGATCGCGGCGCAGGCCGCGAAACGCGCAACGTCACACGTTGCGCTCAGCCGGCGAGGGCTCGATGCCCGAGAGCATCAGCGGCCGGCTGATCCAACCCCTTAGCGAGCACGTCCTCAAAGACGGGCGAGCTTAGGGGTTGCCGCAGGGGGTCACACGGGGGCTGCGTAAGCCCCTCAAGGTGCGCGCGGTACTACCGCGCACACCTTGTAAACGTCACTAATCTATCCGTGTACCCCATACTACGATTGTAGCCGGGAAGGATTAATTTGGAGTGTGCACCACTTCAACTACTCTTCGATTTGTGATGCTCACTACAACACATATCGCGAGGTTGGCGCGAGGAAAAGCGGAATCAGCACGGCGCATCTTGAGGATGACGCCCGACGTTGTTTGATGACGACTGTGATGTTCATTCCAAAAATTGTGATGCACATCCCAGAGCGAAACGGAGACGGGCGGAGCACTGCGGAGAACGCCCATGTCCGATTCCAACACGCAATCCGTCAAACCTACGCGTGAAACTTACGACCCTTTGCAGCAGGCATACGAGAATCTGAATCGTTCTCTGTTCGAGGGCGAGTTGCCGAATTGCCTTATCACGCTGCAAAGAAGCAAGAAGAGCTACGGTTATTTTTGCGGTGATCGATTTGGCCGTGCCGACGGGACACTGACCGATGAGATCGCCCTGAACCCTTCCCACTTCCGGGACCGGCCACAGGAAGAAGTGCTCGCTACCCTAGCGCATGAAATGGTCCACTTGTGGCAGCATCATTTCGGGACGCCGGGCCGGGGCCGTTACCACAACAAGGAATGGGCCGGGAAGATGAAATCGATCGGCCTGCAACCGACATCGACCGGCAAGGACGATGGTCCCGAAACCGGCGATGTCATGGTTCATCTGATCCTGCCGGATGGACCCTTCGACCGGACGGTGCGCAAACTGCTGGCGCGTGGCCTGGTCGTCTTGTGGATCGAACAGCCGGAAAAGCGTCCGGTGCCGGGCAACGACGCCGACGAAGATGCGGACCCCGAAGCCGAAAGCAAGAGCGGCAAGCGCGTCCGCTACGTGTGCCCGCACGGCGACACGAAAGCGTGGGCCAAACACGGGGCCAAGCTCGTCTGCGGCGAGCATATGGAGGCGATGGAAGTCAGCCAGCCGACGCCATGCGGATACCGGGATATAACGCCGCCGGCTGATGAGCCGACATCCATCGAACCGGCTGCTGAAGAAAAATCATAAAAAAGGCGGCGCGGGCCTGATGGCCCGCGCCTTGTCGTCTTGTGAAGGCCGCCCGAGGCGGGGGTTAAGCCCCCGCCTCTTCGTTTGCGCCACCGTCTTCGACGGGGGCGGCTTCGTCCGCCACGGCGTCCTTCTTGTCCTTCACCTCGTAGAGCGTCAGTTCGCTGACCAACTGCGTGCCGGCCAGTTTCACGTAGAGCGCGCCCTTCTCGGTGCGCCAGGCAACCCCGATGCGCTCGTAGGTGGCCTTCTTGCCGTAGCCGTGGCGCACCTTGGCGACGTGGGTTGGCAGTTTGGGCTGGTCGTTGCCGCGGGCAGAGGTTTCGGTCGGTTGGTTCGTCTGAGTCATGGTCTTCTCCTTTGTTAGCGGGCTGGATCATTCCAGCCTTACCCGCCCGGCAGCACTCCGCCGGAGACGTGTCATGGCCTACACGGGAGGCCCGTCTTCGGGCCGAAGGGAGCGGGCCGGCCATTGCACGCCCGAAGGGGAATCCCCGCCGGTGTGCTAAAGGGCTAATGGGGTAAAAGGCTGCGATGAGATCAGTCCGCCCTGAAACAAAGGATAAGAGCGTGGCCGGACCAACCGACCGAAACCTCGTCACGCCCGCTTTGAAAGCAACGGCGAGACCGAACTGCCGACATCGAAAACCACGGCGTCAAGGTCCGCCACGGTCAAGAAGGACGCCGAGCATCGGCGTTGTCTGAGACAGCGAGAATCTGTCTCAAGGCTCGCCGTGAAACGGCCGTGCATGCGGTTGATCGCGTGCTGCCTTCACGCCCTACAGCGAAGGACAACGCCGCGGCGGGCGAAGCCGCTCCGGCTATGCCGGAGCGCAGACGAAGAGACGGCGCGATAAGCGCTGTCCGCGGGCGGATTCACAGGCGGCAAAGCGGGCCGAAAGGCCCGCGCGCTTTTTTTTGAAGCAGCAGAGGGAATCATGCGGCGCGAGGTTGGCGCGAGGTTTGTGCGCGCCTGACAGGACAATATCAGCCGCGACCTGCCGACGATGGCGGCAAACGAAAGACGCGACGAATGACCCCCTTCCTCGAAGACTTCACACGCGATATACCGCGCGGACTCAGCTCCCGCTATCTGAAGCAGCAGACAGCCCCGCAGGCGCGTTGGCAGACGCCGGAAGTCATATTCGAGCGGAAAGCACTCGAATATGACCCGCGCAGTCCGGGCGGAAAGATTCTCATCGGCGCGCTCGGCAACAAGCTGATCGGCATCGAGGATAACCGGCACATCCTGACGGTCGCCGGTTCAAGGGCCGGGAAGTCCGTCACCCTCATCAATAATCTATTGTTCTATCGCGGAAGCATCATGGCGACGGACCCGAAGGCGGAACTCGCCAACATCACCGCTGCCCGGCGCGCGGCGCTCGGGCAGAAGGTCCATGTCCTCGATCCCTTCGGGAACACGTCACCCGCCATCGCGCACCTGCGCAAATCCTATAACCCGATGTCGGTTCTGAAGGCGGACAGCCCCACGATCATCGAGGATGCGGGCCTGATCGCCGACGCGCTTGTCGTGCGCAGCGGACACGAAAAGGACCCGCATTGGGATGAAAGCGCCAAGAACTTCATCGAAGGCGTGATCCTTCACGTCGCGACGGAACCGCGCTATGCGGGACGGCGCAATCTTCTCACCGTCCGCGACCTGATCCGCACGGCGCTGGCGCAGGAACCCGCCGCGCTCGTCGGCGAAGACGAAGAGCCGCTGCATCTTCTTGAAAAGGAGATGCTGCAAAGCGCGGCGCGGTTTGCGAAAAACCTCGCAACCGAAGACCTCGCCGGCGCCCTCGAAGGCGCGGCGCGTGACTTCTACGAAAAGGGAGCGAACGAGCGCGCGGGCGTTCTTTCGACGGTGCGCCGCCATACCAAGTTCCTCGACTATACGGCGATGCGCCGCGTGCTGGCCGGGCATGATTTCGATCTCGCGGATTTGAAGCGGGATCGGAATGGCGTGAGCGTCTACCTCTGCCTACCCGCGAGCCGCATGGGGCTGTGCAACAGGTGGCTGCGTATCTTTATCAATCAGCTTCTCGACGCGATGGAGCGCGAGAAAACGGCGCCGGTCGCGCCGGTGCTGGTCTGCCTCGATGAATTCCCGGTCCTCGGCCATATGAGCCAATTAGAGGATGCCGCCGGACAAATCGCATCTTTCGGAGTCAAGCTGTGGACCGTCCTGCAGGACTGGGGACAGGGAAAGGCTCTCTACAAGGAACGCTGGGAAACTTTCGCCGGAAACGCCGGCATCCTTCAGTTCTTCGGTAACAACGATCTTGAGACGCTGGAATACGTATCGCGGCGGTTAGGCAAAACCCGGATCGAAGTCGCCCGTCAGGGCGAGGTCGGGCCGGAACAGGCGCAATCCGGTCTATCGGGACGTAATTCCAGCATGGAATTGCATGACCTGCTGACGCCCGACGAAGTCAGCCGTCATTTCTCGCGCAGCGACCGGCTGAAACGGCAGCTCGTCGTTTGGGCCGGGTACGATCCGATGATCTTGCAAAGGGTGGAGTATTTCGACGCGGGCGGACCGCACCATGCCGTCTTCAGGGGGATGTTCGCCGTAGAGCGTGAAGGAACTTGATTGTCCTCTATGGAAAACTAACAAAAATGCAAACTGCGGGGCCACGTTCTCTTTTCTTGGCAGATGCTGGCAAATCTGGCAGGACTGAAAACAACAAGGAGAAAAGATGGACGAAAAAGACAAACAGAGTTTGCATGAATAGATAGACGAACAATTCGGCAAAAAACTTGCCGCGCAGAGCAAGATGATCGAGGGCCTGCAATGGATTTTGGTGATCGTGGTTTCGCGCCTGCATCAGGCCGGAGTCGTACCGGCGCAGAAAATTCAGGACGAAATTAAAGAACTGTGCGAACTGTTCTCCGGCGATCCGGAAAACCGGGAATTGGTGCGGATGGCGCGGGACATGATCCAGACAATCGACCTGGCGCTTGGGAAAGCGCGGTCAGCCTAGTATCAATGGTCGTTGGCGCCGCGATCGAACGTGAGTCACGCCAGCGATCTCACTTCGGACGGCGCGTCAGCGTGATTCCCTGCGCTTCCGCCTGCTTGCGCTCCTTGGTGCCAAGCAGGCGCGCGGCGGCGGGGTCGTGCCCGAACAAATACGCCAGTTCCGACGCAAGCCGCCCGCCCTTGTCCCGCAGCAGGAAATTACACAGCCCGCAATCGAGAAGGACGCGCAGAACCTTGCGCGCTCTCGTGCCGGCGGAAACATGCAGCGCCGTTTCTTGCGTCTGCCGGTCTTGGTAGTTGGCCGGGAATCCTTCCTCAATGTAAGCGCCGACGGCGGGCGCGTTGCCGCGCTCGACAGCTTTGAGAAATTCCCGGCCCAGCCGGTTCATGTCCTTGTCGTCGCGAAGCTTTGGAAGCAACTCATCCTCGATATATTCGCCCTCTTTGATCTTCGCTGATCGTTGCGCCGCGACTTGCTCCCAGTGCATCCGCCTTTCCCGCACCGTCGCGCCCGGTTCGGGTTGCCATGCGGCCTTGCGGCGCTCTTCGATCCGCTCCCGAAGCTGTGTAACGGCCAGCGCGAGCCCTTCAGCAGTAGCGGTCTGTTTGTCCGTGAATGTGGGCATGGCTACATGACCCTGCTGAAGAGGATGATGTTGTTTCCTGTTGCCTCACTGATCCCCGGCAGTTTCCCGGGTGCAAGCGGCTCTCCGTCCGTCGTCTCGATGGGATAGTCGTGGCGCAATAGTGCGAGCGCCGCTGCCGGCGCCTGAAGAGAATGCCAGTTCTCGGCGGCGACGGTCAGGTAATAGCAATTGTGACCGCTGCGCTCCTTCTTGAGGAACATGAGCAGATTGTCCTCGGGCGTCAGGATGGCCCAGCCGCCATATACGATGCGGCTGTCTCTGACCTTCTCGCGTTCCTCTGGCGAGAAATTGTCGAATTTCATGCCGTCGATGATGTCGTAGGAGTCTTCTGTCTGTACGAGCTGGATCAGTCCGTCGTCCGAAGCACGCTGCAACGTCAATTCGCGCACGACATAACTGTCATCGTCGAGACGCCCGTTACGGTACGTGCCTTCCAGTGCCGACGGCGGCAGGATTCGCTCGGTATCGAAATCCTGCTTGAGATATTCGAGCAGGCGCTGCGCGGCGTGCCACGACGGCGCGTGCTCGCGCAGCTCCGCCTCCGAAATCAGTCCGTAGTCCTCATCGGTCGCAAACTTGGCGATGGCGTCCAGCCGGTCTTCCTGCATCGTCAGGAGCCGACGCCCGCCGCTCGGCGTTTTCACACCCTCGACGAACTGGCGCAGGCGCTCGGGCGGGACTTCGACCTCGGCCGAGAGGAAGATCGCCTCGCTTACGTCCTTCCAGTTGTAGTGGCGGCCGTCCACCGCGTCGCGCCCGAACTTGTGGAAGGCGCGCAACGCGTCACGTAACCGGTTGAGTTGCCAGTCAGAAAACCGCATCGCGGTCGCACCCTAGAAATCCGTGCCGATACGCCCGTCGCCCCGCGAGACGGGCGCGGGGATCGGACCTCCTTAAGCCTACATAACCCGCGTCGGAAACGACAGTCCGACCGCGTCGCGCCGGGCGTGCCGCTCAATGCTGGCGGCGCGAGGTTCGCGCGAGGAAAGCGCCGGGCAAGGACCCTTACCTTTGGGATGTTCGCAGGGACTTTCTGGCGGACGGCCCAAGAGGAAAACCATGCCAGCGTATGTGCTTATCCGGGAAACGAGGAAAGAGCGAAGGGCGCCGCTTCGGGTGTGCATCGCGATGGCGGCCGGTCTCGGCCTCGGCGGGGCTCTGCTCGGCGGGACAGCCTACGGGCCGGCGCTCGCCGCCGGGCTGTTCCGCTTCATTCCGTTCCTTGTTCCGACGTTAGACGCCGGTCAGGGACCGCGCGCGACCGAGGGTTCCGACCACGCCATCCGGATCAAAGCGAATTCCAACGGCCACTACTACGTCAAAGGCAACGCCGACGGCGTCCCCATCGAATTCATGATCGATACAGGCGCGAGCTACATCACCCTTACAAAAGAAGCCGCCGGACGACTGGGTGTCGGCCCGCTGAGCTTCGATCTTACGACGAACACGGCGAACGGCCCGATACAAAACGCGCAGATAACGATCGGCCAACTCACCATCGGTTCTTTCAACGTGATCCGCATGCCCGCCGTCGTAAACGGCGGAGCGCTCGACGAGCCACTGTTGGGCATGAGTTGGCTCGGTCTCTTCAAATCAATCGAAATCCAAAACGGCGTGATGACGCTCCACTACTGAGGAAAGTGACATGGTCAATGTGAGCGCGACTGGTTGGACGCCGCAAGAGGTGCGCAGGAGCCTGCGCTTTGATCCCGCGCGCCCCCGGCTGCTTCGATGCGCGTTCGCCGAGCAGCCTGTGGTCGGCGTGTTGAACACGCTGGAAGTGAATACCCGCCACGCGGAAAGCGCCACCCTGCGCATCCGGCAGGACGGCGAGGATTTATTCGACGGCGACATACCGCCGAACGCCGAGATCGGCATCGTGCCGTTGACCCCGACGGAGATTGTCGTATCGCTGACGCTTGAGCCGGCGCGGGTCGTCCACAATTTTCGCATCCGGCCGCGCGTCGTCCCGCCGGTGTTCGCGAAGATCGATGTCGCGCAACAGGCTTTCGTCGGGGACAGCCTTCCCGTCGTCTGGGAAGCGCCGTCCGCGACCTCCGTCACGCTGCAAATCGAGGATGGCGACGAGCGCGCGGAGCACGCGGGCGCATCCGCCGGCGTGTTCATGCTGCGCCCGACGCGAACGGGCCTGATTCTCCTTCGCCTCATCGCGCAGGGTCCGTTCGCCACGACCGTCCAGATGCGCACCGTTCAAGTGAGCGTTCCGGTCCCGCGCATAGAGATCGAGCCCCCGGTTCAGTGGGGCAACCCCGGAACCGCGGTCACTTTCCACTGGCGCATCAGTGGCGCGCGCGAGGCATTCGTCGAAGCGCTGGTGCGCGGCGAGAGTTACGGCGTCGCGCTCGATGGCGGGATGGTCGTCGATATCGAGCCGACTGCTGAAGAGTTTCATCTGGTCGCTATCGGCGTGGATGGAAGCCGGTGCACTGAGCGCTTCTCCACGATCCCCCGGCTGATCGGCTGCCTCGATGAACCCTGAATTTTCCAACTCCAACTTGCGGAAGGATGCCATGAACAACACGCCCGAAAACTTATCGCCAATCGTGCGCCTCGCCTGTGTGCTGGTGCGCTGCAATCCCGACCTCCTTGCCCTGGCGCCGCGTCAGGACCGCTACGCCATCGTCTCCGAGGCTTTGCTGCTCTCGGTGGTGGCCGGTGTCACAGGACTCGCTTGGACGGCATTCTGGGCGCAGTTCGTCACTCTGCCCGCCGCTTTAGCCTTTGGCGCGCTGGCCTGCGTTTTCATGTTCCTGATCGATCAGGCTATCGGAGCGGCGGACTGGCGTCTGACGGGGGTCCTGCGCCAGCCCGGCGCGCGCCGTCGTTGGTGGGAGCATGGGCGGCTGGCCATGCGCCTCGCCATGACCGTGATCCTTTCGACGGCAACTTCAACCGGCGCATCGATGGCGATGTTTCATGACGCCATCAGGACTCAGCTCGAACAGGATGTCCGCGGAAAAAACCGCCAGATCGAGGAGCAGTACGCCGAGCGCCTTCGCGAGCAGCGGACTCTGCGCTTCGGAACGCTGGAAGCGGAGGTCCAACGGCTGACAACGAGCGCCGGGGAAATGACCCGCGTGCTCGATTCCGCTCGGCAATTGCGCGCGACGGCCAGCCAACGGGCGGAGGCGTACCAGATAGAAACCGACCGCGAGCTGAAGGGTGCGCCCGGTTACAAGGCCGGAGCGGGGTCGAAATACCGCGAGGCGCTCACGCGCAAGGTCGCGGCGGACTCCGATCTCGCCAAAGCCGATTCCGATATCAGCGTCTACGAGGCGCGGCTGACCGACGCGCAGAAGAAGCTCGACAAGGCGAGCGCTGACGTAAGAGCGGCAGAGGCCGCGTTTGCGGGCGAAGCAGCCCAGATCGACGAAGAGAGGAAAAGCCACCTCATCCCCGATCGTAACGACGCGCTGATGAGCTACCTCGCATTGGAGGAGGTGTACGCCGACCCGCGCTTCGGCACCGCCGCCCGTCACTTCTCGTGGCTGATGATGGCCGTCCTTATGACGTTCGAGCTGAGCTATGTCGTCGTTCGTGCGTGGTTCACGCACGCCTCGGTCTACATGGCCATACTGATTGGCGACACCAAGAAGCGCGCCGACCGGGTCGCCGCTGACTACGAAAGTAGCCGCGACGCTCTCCGCCCTATGCCGGGCGCAGCCGCGCTGAGGGGGCGCGCGCCACTGCGCTTCCTTCCCGCGCCATCGCCGGTCGTCCGCGAAGCCCGCGAGATTGGCGCGAGGAATCTTCCCCTTTCGTAAGACCACATAACCATCCGCAGGAGGATCGATCATGTTGCAGAAAATCCGCTCACCCTTCGCCGGAAAGCCGGCGACATGGCAAGTCGCCGACCACAACGGCGCTCCGGCCTTCGACGTGCAACCCCGTGTGCTGACGCCCGTGCGCGCTATGGCGGCGAGCTGGCTGACGGGGCTCGGTGTGGTCGCCGGCCTCGGCTATGGCCTCGCTGGCGTTGCCAGCGCGCCAAACCCCGATAGCGGGCTGCTGACAGCGGCCCTCGCCGTTCCCGTCGTCGGCGGATTTGTGGTCTACGGGGCGCTGCGCTCTCTCTTGCGCAAGCGCGTCCGGGTGATGCTGACACTGGAGCAGTTCAGCGTGAAGACGATGTTCGGCTGGAAGCATTATGACCGGCTGCTGCCGCACCGCTTTGCGCTTCTGCAGCACGACTGGACACAGGCGGAGCAAGAGCAGCAGGAGTTTCAGGCGGCGCAGGCGCAAATGCAGGGCAAACTCCTCCGCCGGGCGCGCTGGTACGCCAACTCATTCCACCTCTCCTTCGATTACCTCGGCCAGCGCAATGATGTTCTGACCGTCTACGGCCCGAAGGAAGCGATGGCGATCGTGACGCGGCTGAATGCCTGCGACAACGTACTGGATGCCCTCGCCCGCCGTGGACAGGGAACGCCGCTGACGCCCGCCGATGAATGGGGCGACCAGCCGGGCGCAATCCCCGAGTTGACCTAACGCAGGAAGACCAATCCCATGCCTCGCGAGCCGGGCCGCAATCTGCGACAAGAAGCAGAGCGCAAAGTTGAACAGCGTTTCGCGCAGCAGAGCGAAGCGCTGTTCGCCTCCCATAAGGAGCAGCGCGAGCGCGACCTGCGCGCGCAGCAGCAGGCGATTGAGCGCATCGCACAGGAACAGGCGCGGATTGCCGAGAACAAGCGGCAAGCGCTGGATCGGCACGAGCGCAAATGGGACCAGATGCGCGACCGCATCGCCTATAAACCGGAACCCGCGCCGTCGCCGTTCGGGTGGACGCCCCCACGCGATCTCGGACGCGAACACCGGGAAATGCGCCGCCAGTGGCTCGACCAGCGCGAAACCATCGAACAGGCATTTAACGAACGGATCGAGAAGTGCCAGACGGCGCAGGACGATCTCCGCTTCGCCTTCGACGCGGCGAACGAGATACAGGCGCAGAGGAATCGCGCCGATTACGAGACGCTGGTCGCCACGCAAGACCGCACGCGGGAAAGCGCTATCCAGCGCGAGGAAGCGCGGATGGAGAATTCCGTCACGCAGGAATTCCAGCGGCACAGCCGCGATGCCGCGCCGGAGCGCGGATTATAGAAGGCAACCGCGCCGCGTCACGCCATCGTGACGCGGCGCGGTTGCCGTCCGTCATTTTTTGTCGTCAGGTTTCAGGGTAACGGGCACCGGGACCGCCGCGCTGTCTTCCCGAGTCCGCTTTTCGACCAGCGCGTTGAATTCCGCCTCGGAAATCACATAGTCATCGTCTTTAAGGCCGTGTTGCCGGTCGATATGCAGGAGGCCGTACGTGAAATTCATTGTTTGATCGGGAACCAGTTTACGATTTTTCCAGTCCCAAACTTCTGACTGGGTGACGGTCTTACCGTCATCGTCAAAAACGACGCGTGCCGGCCAACCGCAATAGTCGAAGTAATAGATATAGGGCATCGGTCGTGTTCCTTGTCGGCTCCCATTTTAATCCCGCCGCAGAGCGTCGAGCAAACTCGGCTCAAAGTAGCGCCCCGCGACGGTGCGCTGCCTAGCCGGGCGGCTGTCTTCCTTGAGCGCGAACAAGGCCGGTTGTTCCGGCCTTGCCGCTTTCCAAGCCTCAAGCTGCTGGCGGCGCAGTTCGATGATAT
>Ga0185299_10001668_pt1 | contig 40009 bp, 40 predicted proteins | sample PaiPotPPA55metaG_FD_128002 | JGI IMG/M metagenome (GOLD analysis project Ga0185299, IMG submission 128002) | Iron sulfur acid spring bacterial and archeal communities from Banff, Canada, to study Microbial Dark Matter (Phase II) - Paint Pots PPA... ...
CAGATGAAAGCAGCGTTGATTCTCATTGTGCTCGCACTTGCTTTACCCCTCACGGCTTTCGCCGATGCGATCAGTCTTACCAATCGGTTCGGCAGCATTGCAATTTCGAGTGCGGGCATCACTTCAACGCAATCACAATTGACGAGCTTCAACGGAATTGTGGCCGCTAAAGGATACTCTCTTGGTTCTGTTAGCTTCTCGACCGGCCCCTTGATCAGCGGAAGCATTTCAGCCGGCGGAACATTTTCCAGCGTAGGTTCGACATTTGTTGTGGATGGAAAAGCAAAAGGAGTTCCAAGTGGTGCCCTCTTTACGGGCGCCTTCACGGGTCCGATTGCATGGACGCTAGTGAAACAGGGCGGTACCGTAATTTACACTCTCAGCGGCACAATCTCCGGCGTGCTCTACACCGGAAGAACGGTCAACGCTACGGTTACGGAGACAATCTTCTCCACCCGTCAACAGCTTAATAAGGGTATTGGACACATCAGCGGGGGAACTACGGGACTCGCTACTCCTGAACCAACTACTTTGAGTATGCTGGGCACGGGACTTGCTGTTATCGCGGGACTGTTTAAACGAAAGTTTTCCGGCTCGAAACCTATCCTTTAATGTGAAGGTTGGTGGCGGCGGTAGGACTCGAACCTACGACCTACGGATTATGAGTCCTAGTACGGGCTCTGAAAACAAAGAGTCTGCTTCACTTCCCTCGGCAGAATCCGGCAAAGTCCTGCAAAATCCGCAACCCCCGCGCAACAAGATCAACCACAAATTGGAGGAGTAGCTTCATGCCGATTGATTTTAGTGAGCTCAACGGATTCGCACCAGGCGAGGATAGCGTGCCCTTCGACCCTCGGATGATCACGGGGCTTACCGGCGCGCGATCGGGAGAGCGTCCGGGCCCAATTGCTCGACCTACCCTCGGACAGATGATTGGGGCAAGAACCACGGCTGTTGCCACGCCGGTCCCGCGAGCGCGCACAGTCCCGGATGTTCCCGCCTCGTCATTTTCAAGCCTGATGCAACCGGCGACTCCTACGATGTTGGACGTCGACGGTGCGCGTCAGCATCTGGGCCGACCGGATGTCGAGGGTGCGCGTCAGTATCTCAGCCGAGCTGGATGGGCCGGTAAGTTGCCGCCAACGGAGATGCTCATTAAGCTCAGGTGATAGAGCAACGCCCTTTTAAAACTTCCGTTTATAAGCGGACCACGAAGAATCAAGCGGATAGCGCGGAACACAGGCCCGCTCAAAGGGGCATGTCGTGCTTCAGCGGCAGCGATTGTGCAGTGGAGTGTGCAGGAGATTGTCTCCCGGTTGAGGTTCGAAGGGCTTAGTGAGCCGCATCCTTGCTGCGCGGACCACACGCGAGGTCTTTCTTCTTCTCTTTGATGAACGCGTTTAGTTCGGAAACCGAGATCGCCTCGCCAATCATCATTTGGCTGTTCTTGTAGATCTCTGCGAGCGAGACGCGGATCGCCTCTTGCTGGGGGACGAGCCTCTTCTCTCCGTTCTCGTAGGTTATAGTTTTCAGTGCGGCAAGCAGATCGCCAGCTATCTGGGTCTGGTGCCGTTGGAGGAATCGAGCGGGAATCGACGACGGCTGGGACACATCACGAAACAAGGCAACGCGCTGCTGCGTTTCCTGTTGGTGGAAGCGGCGCAAGTTTCGGCACGCAGCATCCCGGAGTGGCGCAATAAGTACTTCCACCTGGCGATGCGACGAGGACGGAAGATTGCCAAGGTAGCGATGGCCCGCAGGTTAGCGGTTCAGATGTTCTGGATGTGGCGCAAGGGATGGGATTACGAGCAAGTTAGAAAGTTCGGTTCGCACGCGGGACAGCCTGGAAATCGCGATGGTGTGCAGTCCAACACCGAGTAATTGATTGGGCGTCCTGCTCCTCAATAAACGAGGAGTTCGAAGTAGTAATCATGATCGAGTTGTGGACCGAAGAGATGCATGGGTCGGACTGAGTTCCTGACCTGAAACTTGATTGCGAGCGAGCCTTGGTTGGATCGGCACCTTTTCAACGAGAGCGAAATGGCGCTCTTCTCCGAGTGCATGCTGTAGTGTGCGCGAAAGTGCTTGACACCGCCGACATTGTTAGAGAGGCGATTTTGCAACAATAATCGGCGCGAACATCGTGACGGGACCTTCAGCATGTCGAAGCCATCAGAGAGTACAGCACGGCCGAAAACCACCATCCTGGTGGAACTGGGCCACCGGAGCCCCGCGAATCGCCGCTGGTCCAAGCTGCCATGTCCCCTCTTAACTTGCTAAAAACAATGCAATTAAAGGAATTGCCGCTGGTCGCTCTACATTGGCACGCGGCCTGCACGGACTTTGTTTCCCCAGCAAGATTGATGATCGCGATTCCGGGCGCCGTCAGCGCTCAGAACCCGGAGGACCAAGCGCCGGATCGATTTCGCTGCTAGCAATAAAGAGAGAGCACAACTCAAGGAGCACCTCGTCATGATGGCCACTATTGAAGGCATTCTCTCTTTATTGCTGCCTGCCGCTGTTGTTGCGGGTGCCAAGCACACGACAGGCGAGACCACGACCACCCTCGATTACCTCCAGGTGGCCTTCAACTGGGAAAGCAACGCCCATCACCGCTACGTCGCCTTCGCCAGGAAAGCTGACGACGAAGGTTACGGGGAAGTTGCAAGTCTATTTCGCGCGGCCGCCCGGGCGGAAGAGAGCCACGCCAGCAATCACGCCGCTGTCATCCGTAAGCTGGGAGCAGAGCCCAAGGCAACGATAGAGACTCCCGCGTTCGCGTCCACGCGAGAAAACCTACAAGTTGTGATCGTGGGTGAGATGTACGAGCACGATCAGATGTACCCAGCCTTCATCCGTGAAGCCAAAGCATCGAAGAACTCCGACGCAATCAGGACATTTACCTATGCACTCAAGACGGAAGCTGAGCACTTCCGCCTCTACTCGGAAGCTCTCAAGAGTTTGGGTAAGATGCGCGGGAGGAGCCGTACGTACTATGTGTGCGAAGTTTGTGGTGACACGACGGAGAACCTGAACTTCCTGCATTGCCTTGTGTGCGGAGTCACGAAGGACAGATACACGGCGATCAGCTAGGGCAGATCCCGGCATGGGGAGCGCTTCTACCCCCGGATCGAGCACCGTTTCGATCTCCATCGGCCGAGCCGCGATCAAGTGCTTGAGGGTCTGCCCTTCGAGCAGTTCCATCGCGATGAAGGTCCGGCTGTCGCACTCGTCAATCTCGTAGATGGTGCAGATGTTGGGATGGTTTAGCGCCGAAGCCGCTTGTGCCTCGCGCTGGAATCGGGCTAGAGCTTGGGTATCCTTGGCTACCTCGTCAGGCAGGAACTTCAAAGCGACAAACCGATGCGGCTTCACGTCCTCAGCCTTGTAGACGACACCCATCCCGCCGCCACCGAGTTTCTCAACGATGCGGTAGTGCGAGATGGTCTGCCCCACAAACTGGGAGGATGTGCCCATTGGCGGGAATCATAGGACTCTAACGGCACAGGGTCAAACTGTCAGAACTGTCCCCACGCATTGTTTTCTCGGACTTGGAAGTTGGTGGTCAAGAAGGGTGCGTTTGGCGACCCCAATTTTCGGGACCTTTCGCGCCCTGTTTCGCCTCGGCGGGAGATGGTCAGCCAGTATACCTTTTGAGCCACTGACCTACAGCCCCAGATGCCTCAAAGAGAAAGGACGCGTATAAGAACACTACCGTCCCCCTTTCGGAAGATGACAAACTGTTCATCCACGAGCTAATCGCCGCATTCCCCATAACATTCCTGTATAACATTCCTTGACAACGTCTTGTGCTTTTAGGGAAGCTGACAGTTTTTCTACGGTTAACGCGAATCGGGTTTGTACACGAGCGGATTGAGCCAGTTGATGTAGGAGTCCTATGAGTACCAGCCCACCCCGTCGAGGTAAGAAGTTCCTGCCGAAAGCTTCTGCCGCCGAGCCTGATCCCAAAATGCGCCCGCCCAAATGGGCGGACACGAGTTTCCGCTCGCTGCTGGAAGCTGCCCCTGACGCCATGTTGGTGGTAGACCGAGCAGGGGAAATTGTTGTTGCCAATCTGCAAGCACAGAATCTCTACGGATACAGTCGTGAGCACTTGATTGGAAAAGTGGTCGAATCGCTGACCCCGGCTAGGCTTCGCGACCGCCATCGGCAGCATCGCGAAAACTTTTTTGCCAATCCAGAAACACAAGCTAAGCAAGTACTGGAAATCTTCGCTGTGCGTAGCGATGCCAGCGAAATTCCCGTGGATGTCAGCCTCAGCCTTTTAACCATCGGGTCTGAGACGTTCGCGATTAGTGCAACTCGTGACGCGACTGAGCGTCGTCGCATAGAGGAACTGAAGAGGGCAGAAGCGGTGCTGCGCGAAACCCGCGAAAGCGAACAACGCTTCCGACTGATTGCCGACACTGCCCCTGTACTTATCTGGATGTCAGGTGCCGACCAACTCTGCACCTACTTCAATAAGAGTTGGCTGGACTTCACCGGGCGATCCATAGACTCCGAACTCGGAAACGGTTGGGCAGAGGGAGTTCACCCAGAGGATTTGCGGAGATGCATGGATACTTACACGCATGCCTTTGATCGTCGTGAGGAGTTCAGAATGGAGTATCGTCTCCGACGTCACGACGGAGAATTTCGATGGGTTCTCGACATTGGAGTGCCGAGGTCTGATCAGGATCGCTCTTTTGTCGGTTACATCGGGATCGGTGTCGACATCACCGAGAGAAAGCAGGCCGAGGAAAGGCTGCGAGAGTACGAAAGAGTCATCCAAGGGTTGGAAGAGAGGATCATGGTGGTGGACAGGGAATACCGCTACGTGATCGCCAATCATGCGTTCCTGCAATATCGGGGTATGGAGAGAGAACAGGTCGTAGGCCATTTCGTCCCAGAAGTGGTGGGCAAAGAAGTCTTTGAGACGGTTATCAAGGGAAAAATGGATGAGTGTTTCAAGGGCAAAGTCGTCCAGTACGAGTTGAAGTACAGGTATACCAATCTGGGCGAGAGAGACCTGTTCGTGTCGTACTTTCCCATCGAGGGACCCACGGGCGTCAATCGAATCGCTATTGTCTTGCGGGACGTCACGGAGCGAAAGCGGGCGGAAGATGCAATCAGGGAAAGCGAAAAGCGGTATCGCAGGATCGTTGAGACCACCAGCGAAGGAGTCTGGCTCCTTGATTCGGAACTTCACACTTCCTATGTGAATCGGCAGATGGAGGAGATGCTGGGATACGAACCGGGAGAGATGGTTGGGCGGAGTGTATTCGATTTTTACTTTCGCGAGGATTTCGAGCACAAGAAGCAAGCGTTGAAGCGCCGACAGCAAGGGCTGCGCGAGCAGATTGACGAACGGCTCCGGCGAAGGGACGGTTCGGAATTGTGGGTACGAATGGCAGTTAGCTCTCTGATCAAAGACAATGGAGAGTTTGATGGGGCGCTGGCGATGGTGTGTGACATCACCGAGCACAAGCGGGCGGAAGAGGCACTGCATGAGAGCGAAGGACGGTTTCATTTGGCAGCTCAGGCCGGAAAGATGTTCGCCTATGAGTGGGATGCTGCCACCGACGTGATCGTGCGCTCGGGAGATTGCGCCGAGATTCTTGGGATCGATAACGTGGCGCACGTTACTACTGGGCAACAAATATTGGCTAAGGTTTACCCAGACGACCGAGAGAAACTTTTGGCCGCAGATGCTGCGCTTAGCGCTGAAAAGCCCCACCTTCAAGTCAGCCATCGAATGGTACGTCCTGACGGTAGTGTGATTTGGGTGGAGAGAACCGGTCGCGCGCACTTCGACGGACAAGGCAAAATACTGCGGATTGTAGGCATGGTAGCGGACATTACCGAGCGCAAGCATGCGGAAGGGGCCCTGCGCGAGAGTGAGGATAGACTCCGACTACTTCTGGACTCGACCGCCGAAGCCATTTATGGGGTTGATCTCGAACACCGCTGCACGTTCTGCAACCCTGCCTGTCTCCGCGCTTTGGGGTATGAACGGGTTGACGAACTCCTCGGCAAGAATGTGCATGAACTGATTCATCACACTCGTGCGGATGGGACTTTGTTCCCCGTGGAGGAGTGTCGAGTTCACCGGGTAACACAAACTGGGGAAGGAGTCCATGCGGACGACGAGGTACTATGGAGAGCGAACGGAACAAGTTTCCCCGCTGAATATTGGTCGTATCCGCAGCGGAGAGGGCACGAGGTTGTTGGAGCTGTGGTCGCGTTTATCGACATCACCGAGCGCAAACTCGCCGAAGCGGCCCTCGCCAGCGTGAGCCGCAAGTTGATTGAGGCACAAGAGCAGGAACGTACCCGGATCGGCAGAGAGCTTCACGACGACATCGGTCAACGCCTCGCCATGTTGGCAATCGAGATACAACAACTCCACGAAGACCCTCCCAGTTTGCCCGAAGTCCACAGCCGTATGGGCGAACTCCAGAAACGGATTTCGGAGATAGCCGCCGATACTCAATCCTTGTCGCACGAGTTGCACTCGGCAAAACTGCAATATCTGGGTATTGCTGCGGCCATGAGAGGCTTCTGCCAAGAGTTCGGCGAGCAGCAGAAAGCGGAGATTGACTTCAAAACGCACGATCTGCCAAGCCCTTTGTCGCCGGACATCTCTCTTTGCTTCTTCCGAGTTCTGCAAGAAGCCCTGCACAATTCCGCGAAACACAGTGGAGTACGGCACTTCGAAGTGCGGCTCTGGGGAACGTCGGATGAGATTCATCTCACGGTTAAGGATTCCGGCGCAGGCTTTGACCGCGAAGCGGCCAAGACGAGCCGAGGTCTTGGCCTGGTCAGTATGGAGGAGCGACTGAAGCTGGTGAAGGGAACGCTGTCAATCGACTCGCAGCCCAAGCGTGGTACTACGATCCACGCCCGTATTCCTCTCGGTTCGGGAAGCGATTCCATGCGTGCTGCTGGGTAAAGTAGATAAATTGGAATTGTTTCTGCATTTGATTGGCGGTTTTATGTCGCGCGGTCTTCTCGAATCATGACGAAACGGTCCCCGTCGAATCTCGGAACGAGGCTAAGATTGCTTTCTTGGCCGACCGCGCTGATCGGAATCGTAGTCATCAAAGCCATCCTTTCGCTCGCCGTAAGGCCGGGTTCGTTCCTAGTTTCATACAGTGGGATCAGTTATTTCCTTCTCCTGCTGTTAGCAACCAGTTTTGCGGTTCGCAACGGAATTCAGAACACGCAGGGGAGTCGACCGTTCTGGGTGTTCCTCGCAATTGCCTATGGCCTCTGGGCGCTGGACCAATGGCTCTTTATTTACTACGAGCTTGGTCGGCACATCGAGGTGCCCAACAATTCGATCGCTGACCCGGTGCTGTTCTTGCACATCGTACCGCTCATGGCGGCTGTCGCAACCCTTCCACACCGGAACGTATCCGATCGCAAGCTATACCGGGCGATCTTAAACTCTCTTCTATTACTGTTTTTCTGGAGCTTTCTTTATGGTTACATTGTCTTTCCATACCAGTACTTGCTCTCGTCGAGCGCCATGCCTTCTAGCTACGTCATGCGCTTTGACACTCTTTACCTGTTAGAAAATCTGGCGCTGGTCGTGACTGTAGGTATTCTGACCCTTCGCGTGCAGGCTCCTTGGAAGTCGATTTATCTTCATCTGTTCGGCGCGTCCACGCTGTACGCCTTAAGTTCCGCGGTCGCCAACCTTGCAATTGACTCTGGAGGGTACGTCAACGGCAAGTTGTATGGTCTAGGTCTGACTGCTGCTGTTTGCTGGTTTGTGTGGATACCGCTACGCGCACGGCAAGAGTCGGGAGCAGAAGGAACAGCAACGCTATTCGATAGCAGCCAAAGCTCACAAGGTTCGGTATGGGGGATGCTCTTGGTTGTGATGATCTCTATCCCGATTGTCTGGGAGCTTTTCGAACGGAATGAGAACACGGGTCTGCGCACGCTCCGTCTGCTTGTCGCAATCGCTGCGATTGTGTGTCTGGCGAGTGCCGCCTATATAAAGGAATATCTTGCCAGACGCGAACTGGCTTTCCATTTCGGGTTGGCCAACGATCGGCTCCGTTTGGCGATGCAAGCCGGCACATCGGTGGCGTGGGAATTGGATGTCAAGAGTGGACGAGATTTTTGGTTCGGCGACCTTCAAACAATCTTCGGAATCGCTTCTGATACCTACGTAACAACCGGGGAAGATTTCATTCGGTACGTACATCCGGATGACCGAACGAGAGTCTCGGAAGCAATCGCGAATGCAAAGCAAAACCGGAAGCTGTACGCGGCAGAGTTTCGCATCGTACAGCCCGATGGGACAGTTCGCTGGCTGGCAGCGCGAGGCAAGTTCTACTATGCAAGGAACGGTAACCCGGAGCGAATGCTCGGCGTGTCGCTAGATATCACGGAACGCAAGTTGGCGGAGGAAAAGCTGCAAGAATACGAGAAGGCGGTGGAAGGTTCGGAGGAGATGATTGCGGTTGTCAACCGGGAATACCGCTACCTGATCGCGAATCGTAAGTTCCTCAGCCAGCGGAACATGACGAAGGAACAAGTGGTGGGGCGCCTCGTCCCAGAAGTCTTGAACAAGGGGGTCTTTGAGACGGTCGTCAAAGAGAAGTTGGATGAGTGTTTCGGAGGTAAAGTCGTCAGATACGAGATGCGATACACCTATCCTGTGCTTGGCGAAAGGTCCTTGCTCGTATCGAATTTCCCCATTGAAGGTTCCGGCGGTGTAGATCGCGTGGCTTGTATTTTGCAGGACATCACGGAGCGCAAGCGGGCGGAAGAAGCCCTTTTCGACATGAACCGCAGAGTGATTGAGGCAGAAGAACGGGAACGTAACCGGATCGCGCGGGACCTTCACGAAGACGTCGGTCAGCGTCTTGCATTATTGGCACTTGCGATCGAACAACTCAAGAATGACCTCCCCCATCAGGCTGTTGAACTTCTCGACCGCATGGACGCAGTATGGAAGAAAACCTCGGAGATATTGACCGATGTCAAAGCTTCGGCGCACGAATTGTACTCTCCGAGACTAGAGTATCTCGGCATCCCCTCGGTTATGAGAAGCTTCTGCGAAGAGTTCGGGGAGAAGAAGAGAGTGGAGATTGACTGATTGACTTCAGGAGCCATGGTCTCCCCAGCCTCGTGCCGCCGGACGTTTCTCTTTGCCTCTTCCGGGTTCTACAGGAAGCGTTGCACAACGGGGTGAACCACGGTGGGGTACAGAAGTTCAGCGTGCAATTGTGGAGTGCGTCCAATGAGATTCATCTTGCGGTTAACGACAACGGCGTTGGCTTTGACCTCGAAGCGGCAAGGAAAGGCCGAGGCTTGGGTCTAACCAGAATGGAGCAGCGCGTAAAATTAGTGAAGGGAACGTTTTCGATCGATTCGCAACCCAAAAAAGGCACTACAGTCCGCGTTAGCGTGCCTTTGCGTTCTGGACGCGATTCCGTGCGTGCCGCCGGGTAAGAGTCCCGTGTCTCGCTACTCGCTGCGAATCTTCCGGAAGATTTGCTTATCTTCTTCGCGGGAAAAGTCGCTCAACAAGAAGCCGCAAAGAATATCTATTTCGTATCGTTTGGCTAGCTGGTTACAGAATCGCTCCACCTGAATCGCAGCATCCGCCTTGCCCTCTGCCCACAAGATTGATGCGCATTCCCCGCAAATTGCAACCCTCCCCGCCAGTGTCGCCTGTGCTGCTGGCGCAATTAGATCACCTGCCACTCTAAAAAATCGCGCCGGGTCGGGCAGATCATTCACCATGAAAGTCGAGAGCGTGTCGGCAACATCCAAAGAGACATAGCGCCCCTGTTCAACAGCGGCGACAATATTCACGCTATGTTCCTGCAATCTCTGAAGAAGACTCTTCTGGTGCAACTCGGTCGCGACCACGATAACCGCATTTCCGGCCTCCAGAGCGGCCTCGATGAAACGAATGAAGCCAACTACAAAAGCTGCATCATCAGAATAGAATTCAACCTCGTGGCTGCGCGTGATCTCCGTTCTTCCCAATGCAAGTGATGGGAGAGGTTCGTTGGGGCGGTCGAGGGTTTTCGAATCCGACGCGGGGGTGAAATAGTGACCCGATAATCCGCTGCCGATGAACTGCCTGTCCTCAAGAACTGCTCCCACAGCCGCTAACAGTTCGCTTCGAGCATGCACCTTAACCACGTAGCCCAGTGCCCCCAAGCTGAGGGCCTCTTGCACTACGTCGGCAGAAGATTCTTGGCTAACGAACATTATTTTGGATTCGGGGCAGAGCTTGCGCATTCGTCGAGCGGCTTCGATTCCATTCAATGAAGGAAGCCCGATGTCGAGCACGATCAAGTCCGGTTGTAGCTCTTGGGCTTTCTGGATAGCTTCTAATCCGTCTGAGACCTCGCCGACGATCTGCAATTCCGGTCTTTTTCTGAGCGTCGAACAGATGAATCGCCTAAAAGCTTCATAATCATCGACCACGAGGACACGGACGGATGACACGCAGGCACCAGCCTTTCACAGTATCTAAGTGTGGCGGGAATCAACATCGCCGTAATCATCATCCTCTTTAAGAGAAAGCTGTCAATTCCTCAAAAATGGTGCATTCTCGCCGTCAAGTGTTGAACAAACTTATACAGCACCGCCTTCCAGTCGAGTCTGCGCTGGTACCGGGAGAAACGCGGGGCTGGCGTGCTGCCGCTTCTGGCACTCAAACCGTCCGGCTAATCTTCGATGAGCCACAAAGACTCACACGCATCGCGCTCGCCTTCGAAGAAACCGAGACGGAACGTACCCAAGAGTTCGTCTTGCGATGGTCTCCAGATGGTGGACGCTCATTTCGAGAAATTGTGCGCCAGCAGTGGAATTTCAGTCCCCCTAAGACAACACGCGAGGTCGAGGAATATCAGGTTGAACTCTCGGATGTCACCGTTCTTGAATTGGTCATTGTGCCTGACATCAGTCGAGGAGCGGCTCGCGCCTCGCTCAAGAGTCTGCGCCTGTCTTGACTCGCTGCGACCCTGCTATCTGAAAGCGAAGCTAGAACGAACCGGACTCACTCGATGATCACTCCGAGTAGCCGTCATCGTCCTTGTCGTCATCGTCATCATCGTCATCTTCTTTGCCGTCGCCTTCGTCTTCCTCTTCGTCTTCTTCTTCGTCTGGCTCCTGTCGGAAAAGAACATCGTCGGCTACCACCCCATTAGAACGGTCTGAGTCAGGGCATGCTGAATGTATTCTGCTCATGCCCAAATGGTACGCCTCACTCGTTTGCAAACGCAGACATTCCCAAGCTACGAATGTGTATCGCCCATATCTCGCCTGAGCGGATAGTCAACGATGATGGCGCGACCATCCGTCAGAGCTTTGACCGAGTGGCGCACATTGCTGGGCACAATCCCCACCATGCCCGGTCGAGCAACTTGCTTGACGCCGTCGATGGTCAGTTCGAGTTCGCCTTCGATCCTGACTTGAGAGTAGCCCGCCGGAAACAACCAGATTCTCTGCGGTAATCTCCAGTCGACTCAATGGCTTGAGCCGATAGCGCTCTGACCTTCCTGTCCTGCATTGCGTTCTCCTAGTCGAAGATACTGTCTCCCCAGATCGGGTCGGGCCAGCGAAGATGTTCTGGCATCAGTTCCAGCATTCGCTGGTGCGCTGGGCAAACCTTCTCCTCTTCCGGCCAAGGAATCAGTTCCTGCAGATGGCTTACTGCCTTGCTCAGTGCTCGGCGATTCTCCGCGCTTTGCTCCGCTATGTAGGCTAGAGCCGCCTGCTGGAGTTCCGCGTCGGCTTGCAAGGATTCAGCTAATTGTTGATCGGGATGCTGCCGTTCGGTCTGCGTCATATCGTTCTCCCGGCTGGATTGTAGGACATTCTGCGGTGAGTGATGGGCGATTCTACCTCTGCGATAGAATTGCCGCAGCCAGCGCCTGGCGGCGTGGCTGCGTGCGTCCCGCAGAGGTTTTTGGAACGCGGCTGAGCGATTCTGTGGACCGTCCCCAGCCCAATCCCTAACTTCTTCGAGATCGTGCGCCAGGAAGCCCCAGAAGCGCGCATCGCGAAAATCGCAGTTTCATCGACTACAACGCGCGGACGTCCGAGGCGCTTGCCTTTTGCTTTCGCGTTCCGAAGGCCTGCCTTTACCCGCTCCTGGATCAGCGAACGCTCGAACTCGGCCATGGCCCCAATGATCTGAAACATAAGCCGACCGGATGGCGTACTGAGGTCGAGATTGTCCCGCAGGCTGATGAAACTGAGCCCGAGCGCTTCGAGTTCTGCGAGAGCGTTGACCAAGTGCCGGAGGGATCGGCCGAACCGGTCCAGCTTCCAGACCAACACGGCATCAAAACGACGCCGCCGAGCATCTGCCATGAGTTGATTCAGGGCTGGTCGCGATTCCTTCGAGCCCGAATAACCTACGTCGGTGTATTCCTGAACGATCGTCAGCCCGCGCGATGCGGTATATTCGCGCAGCTCGCGAAGTTGAAGCTCGGGATCCTGGCCATGGTTCGCGCTCACTCTTGAGTAGACTGCTACACGGTTGGTGGTCATTGCCCGCCGTCCTTACGCGCCTTCGCTACAACCATCGAGGACCGCAAGCGTCCGATTAGTTCATCTTCCAGCAAGAGGGTTGCGAGGATCGCCTGTCGGCACTCAAGTTCGGCAGCCGCGGCGTCACGAGCGATCTCTATGGGATCTAGCCGCACAGCTGAGCTCTGCCCTTGAGCGGGAAAAGGACTGATGCTAGGTTCGTATGTAGCCATTTGCGCCTCCAATTAAGGTGCATTTCGGTTAGCTCCGTCCAAGTGTTAGTAGCACTCGGGCGGGGCGCTTGAAAAAGGGGCGGTGGGGACCGCTCACAGAATCGCTAAATGCTGTCTTGGCAACCCTCCCGCGCAGAACGGGAAGGAACTTAAGCAGGGTATCTTCTCCCAGGTTTTGTCGCACTCCGCAAAAGTACGCCGTAATCCAAGCTCTGGCCGCGTCCGGGGCGACGTCATATTCCCGCCACTCACCATCGTTGATCTTCATCGCAAACTCGTTGACGATCGAGATCTTGCAGTCAGTCTCGTAGAGAATGTTGCCTTGTCGCTTCAACCCCTCAACGAAGAACCGAGCTTCGGTGCGGGCGAACAAGTCTTCGTACCATCCGATGCCGCCTGGACTTGAGCGAGCCTTTGCTTCGACACCAAACTGAACAACGTGGCCGCGTTCATGACACTTCGTGCGTTCGATGTCGGCTGGCGAAATGATGCTGCAGGCGATGGCGATACCGTCATTCGTGAGAGTTTTTAGTTTTTAGAACATCTTGAGCAAGTTTCTTCAGGTTGGCGTGGGCTAAACCTTCCCCGTAAAGACCATCAGAAAGGACATAGAGATTAGCCAACAACTTTTCACCCTCCAAGCTTCTCAAAGCCACCCCAGCCCAAAAAACGCTCCTCTCGAAGGTGGAGGAAATTATGGATGCGCCCTGGCAGTTCACTATCAAGACAGGCGGGCCGCCACGTGAATCAGGCTCACAATAACTCTCGGCTTGTTCTGCTAGTCGTCTGATGCCAAGTCTTCTAGCTGTTTTCATTTAGGTGCTCCCTTGGTTTCAGTATCTCACCGTAGCGCTACGGTGTAAAGCGGAAAATAAATAGCGTGCAAGTCCCTAGCGCTACGGTGTACTATCTACACCATGAGTGACAGAAACACGATTGCGAAGGTGATGGCGGCAATGGGTAAGCGCGGCGGTCGTGCTCGCGCCAAGGCAATGACACCCGAACAACGCAGGGAAAGTGCGATCAAAGCCTCGAAGGCCGCGGCGAAGGCACGAACACGGAAGGCGAAAGAGCGGAAAGCGAAGAAACGAGAATCAGCCTGAACAGCGACCCGCTATTGATCTCCTAGCGGCCTCGCTGGTGGTTCATCGGATACACGGGCGATTTCCCAGGAGGGGATATGGCCGTCAAGAATCTGTTCAGCGGTGCAAGGTTCATCGGTCAGGCGGAGGGTGAGAAACGGATCTACTACATCTTTCAGGGGGAGAGTGGCTATCTAGTGGCCACCCCTCAGTCGCCCAGAAACTATTCCGTCACGCTTGTCCAGAAAGAAGTTCCCGATGTGATCAGTCGCAAATTCAAGGGCAAGCAGGTGACGGTCAATATGTTGAAACCGAAAGGAAACCGAGCAGGTTTGTTCCGAGACTACTTTGATCGCCTGAATGCACTCTACGTCATGGTCGCGTTAGGACGAGCGAGAAAACTCAAGAAAAAGTTGGGCAAGGCCATGCTGTTCAGAGTAAAGTGAACCCGGAGCGAATGCAGAAAGGCGAAAGAGCGGAAGGCCATGCAATCGGAGAAGTTCAGTAGATGAAGGCAGTGGCAATAAAAAAGGGTCAGATCCGACAGAAGGCGGCGGATTTCCATGAAATGGGTACCCTGCGGTGTGATGCTTGCGGCGAGGAGTTCGTCATCGCTCACGAGCCCGCGTTCGTGGATAAGTGGGTCGCTGACCAGCAAGCCCATTGGCTCGAAAAGGTTCTTGCGGAAGAGCACGAGCGGGATAAGAACCACCCCGCATACTTGAGCGAACGAAGCCACTGCTCCACCGCGACTGCTTTGACCTCGGTTACGTGATAGCTTCCCCAACGGGGCAAAATCCACTTTCGGAAATAGCCTACGTAGGCGACCTGCGTCTTCCGCGTTTTGGTGCAGTCCGGCCCCAGCTCTTTTTCCCGGTAGTGTTCGACAAGCGTTTGAACACTGATCGGAGTCAAGTTGGTGCGCAGACTCTCAGAGTTGATGTCTGCCCGAAGTGCGGCGACGGCCTTGTGAGCCGCCGTCTGGTTCGGATATCGCTCGAGGCCCGAAAATAGAATCGTGTAAGATCAACGGAAGTAAGGACGATGTTTAGGTCTGCGAAGCGGCGAGGACATCCACTCTGAAATATGGAACGCTTCGCCGCAGCTCTCAAACCGCTCCATGAAAGCCAGAGAACAGACAACCCACGGGGCTCCTGAAACCGACTCCTATCATCGTTCTCAGGTGATTTGGGCTGTTCTGACAGCCCTGGCGCTGCGCCTGATGGTTGTCGGTTTCGTCTATCAGGACTTCTTGGTTCCAGGCCGCGACCACTGGGAGTTCGGCTACGAAATGGGCAAGATTGCTTACTCGATAGCCAACGGTCATGGATTCAGCAATCCGTATTGGGTCGAGACTGGGCCCACGGCGATGATCACTCCAGTTTTTCCCTATCTGATGAGCTCTGTTTTCTCATTGTTTGGGGCCTACACAAGAGCTGCGGCGCTGGCGGTGCTTACCTTCAATGGTCTGACTTCAGCTCTAACTTGCATTCCAATTTTTTCTCTGGCGCGAAACAGCTTCGGTCTTCGAACGGCTAAGGGGGCTGTTTGGACTTGGGCATTTTTCCCTTACGCGGTCTACTTCTCTGCCAGCTCGATGTGGTATCACAGCCTGGTCGCTCTGCTTCTCACGCTGCTGCTCTTGATCGCTTCGTATCTGGAAACGCGGACTCGCCTTTGGATGTGGGCAGGCTTTGGATTTCTCTGGGGGTTTGCGGCGCTCACTACTCCCGTGGTCTTAGCCGTTCTGCCGTTTCTGGGCGGTTGGGCTTGCTATCGACTGCATCGCAACAGAAGAAACTGGAAGATGCCTGCGGTAACCGCGGTGTTCGCCCTACTCGCCACTGTTGCACCCTGGATGGTGCACAATTATCGGGTGTTCCATCAACCCGTATTCCTGAAGGATAATTTTTGGATGGAGGTCTGTGTCGGCAATCTCGGGAATGCTCCGCATTGGTGGAACGATTCTGTCCACCCGGCAGGCAACAATGCGGAACTGGCTGAATTTCGCCAACTGGGAGAGCTGGGTTACATGCTTAGGGAACGTCGGCAGGCGCTTGCCTTCATTCAGAGTCATCCAGGAATTTACCTGTGGCGCTCATTTCGCCGCGTCGTCTACATGTGGACCGGTTTCTGGAGCCTTAGCCCGGAATACCTGCGCGAAGAGCCGTTGGACCTGGCGAACACGTTTTTTTGCACGACATTCACAGTTCTGGCTATGACTGGTTTGCACAAAGCACTCCGCAGCTCACGGAATGCGGCGATGCCCTATGTTCTCGTTTTGCTTGCGTTTCCTTTGGTTTACTACTTCACTCATTCGGAGATTTCCTATCGGCTCCCGATAGAACCGGAGCTTGTGGTTCTTGCTTCATTCGCCGTATTCTCGCGCCAGAAAGCTATCCTCAGGCATCCTTCTTTCGGTGACAAAAGCGATTCCAACGGGTGATTCCTTGGAAAGGGGTGCGATGATCTCATTGTCGCAATCAGAACAGAACATCGAAGTCGAGCACAAATCGCCGACCAGTGTTCCCAAAGAAATCGCCATACTGCGGATCGGCAATGTTCGAGTGCACCTCGAGCGGATTGAAGTGGTTGGTCAGATTACGTACTGTACCCGAGAGGCGCACTGCGTGTTTCGGGTCCACCTGAATATCTTTCGAAACTCGCAGGTCGAGAGAGAAGTATTTTGGGAAACGATATTGCGGACCGTAGGTTGCAGCTACGTACTGCTGGAACACGTCGGTCGGCTGGTAGGGGAAACCGTTACGAAGCTCCACATGTGGCGTGACCATGATTTTCCGTGGAAAAGCGTATGAGCCCCAAAGCAGAAACCGGTTGGGAATCTCACTGGGCAAACTGGCTGTGAGGCCGTTGCGCACGACAGGAAAAGGATAATTCCCCAGGTAAGAGTTGGCATCGCTGATGTCGCCGTGGGCATATTGCCGAACGTAGGAAAAGAAAAACTGGCGATTGGAAGCCGCCCCAATCCGCGCCGTAAACTCGGCTTGCCGCGTGTGCGCCGAGCCGGATGCCCCGAGCACAAACGCATTCTGGTTCTGGATGACTTCCGGCCGGAGCGTTATCATGCCCTGTTCGTGGCTCTGAAGGTATTTCACCCGAAGCAGCAGAAAGCGATTCACGGAGCGTTCGAACGCCGCGTTCCACGCCACGCTGTAGGGAGCGAAGTTACCGTTCTTCTGAGCACTATCGATAAACGGAAAGGCCGATTGCGCCGCCTGGGCGGTGAGGTTGAAGTATTGCACCGGAGGCCCCACGGGGACGCCGGACGAATTGTACGTTGTGATCGTCTGCTGGGGATAGCTGTTGAACGCATAAACATCGAGCGGAACGGAATCGTAAAAGACGCCGATGCCACCGCGAACGATCGTTTTCCCCACATCAGGGGTCCACTCGAAACCAGCGCGTGGAGCAGCGCGGGTGGTGTAAGTAATCGTCTGAGCTTCGAGGCGGAGACCGGCGTCAATCGCCAGATGAGAATTGAGCACCCAGTGATCCTGGGCAAACGCCGCCGGCTCCACGTCGGCAAGATCGAACGCTCCTGCTCCGGAAAAATTGATCTGCTGCAGGAGATTACCCCTGGCATCGTCGATCAGCACCGGACGAGCGTTGAAGTGGCCCACATTCTCGCTATGGCCGAGCACCGATCCAAACTTGAGGGTGTGCTGCCCGGCGAAGTAAAACGTGCGCGCTGTCCATTCTTCAATCCATTCAAAACGATTGGCACGGCGCGATTCCTGGCTGAAGTAGTTGCCAAGGTTTCCGATCGGAGTCAGTACCATGTCGGCTGTTCCCTGTGCCGTAATGCCACTGCTCACCACCCTGCTGGACACCGTGCTCTCCAAGAGCCCGCCGCCGAGGGCCAGCCGGTCTGTGAGCGTGCCGGTAGTCTCGTGGAAATCCGCGTTGGGCGTTACCGGTTGCGGATTGAAGTAATCCAGTCCGGCATACTGCAGCGTATGTGGAGCGAAATGGAAACTGCCGGTCAGGGTTTGGTGGGCAGAAAGGATCGCATCGAATTGCGTGAAGGAGTTGAACGCCTTTGAGGTGCTCAGACTCTGGGCAAACGGCAGGGTGCGAACCTCCTGCTTGTCGAGCAGGTATTCGACGCCTTCCAGAAAGTACAGGCGGTTGGCAATAATGGGGCCACTGAGATTGAATCGAGGAGCAGCGTCCCTGACGCCGTCCAGGTGCCCGCTTCTGATGAAAAAGTCGGGAAACGGATCATTCAGACTGTAATCCCATTTCTCACCTCCGCGTCGTGTATCGGCCGCGACTACACCCGCGGTGAAGCGCCCATACTCTGCGAGGTAGGGCATCTCCGACACTTCGATGGTCTGCACGCTGTCGATCGGGACACTAAGTCCAAAGCCCCCGGTAGCGGGATCGGTCACATCCACCGAATTGATCAGCAGCGCGCTATGGTCTTCGCCGAAACCTGCGATTCGCACGCTCCCGTCCGGGCCGCGCACGATGCCAGGTATCAGCGGCAGGGCATCCACCAATGTAGCTGGGAGTAACGGAGTGTCTTTGGCTTTCGTAGGAGCCAAAGTTGTGGCGCCGCTTGAGGTTTCGGTTATCGGATTGGACGCCTCGCCCTTGACTTCCACGCTCTGCTTACTCAACGCCGCGGCACTGAGCACAACATCGATATCCTGGGCAGCACTCCCTTCGCTAACTTCCAAAGCGGTCTCAGTCGGCAGGTAGCCCTTCTTTTGAATGCCCAGCGAATAGGTCCCCGGGACGTCGACCCTGAGCGTCGCATTTCCCGTAGTATCTGTTTTGGCAGTAATTGCTAGCTTATCGCCTAGCCGAAGCTCAATCGTCGCATCAGCCACCGGCTGATTCTTTTCGTCAATCACCGAGAGGCGTATAACCCAGGTGCGTGAATCGGCGGCTCCAGAAAGGCTGGGGATGCCACAGATTGCCATACATAGCAGGAATGCGCTCGCGACCGCTTTGCGGAACAGGGCCGACGGTGATCGCTGTCCAACACTGGCAAGTTTCATTCGCATACGCTTGGCAAGAAAGGAATACGTTAAGTTTACGATCATCTTCCGCTGGGCTGACAAGTATCTTCTTCAGCATTACGAATTCGTCATTTGTCGCGGTCTCCGCAGGCCGCGACAGACGAAGAAGATGAACGAAATGTCATCTGGGTGCAAAAGAGATCACTATAAACTAGGATAACGAAGTGAGTTCATTTGGACAACGTGCGCACAACTCTCTTAAGTAACCAGGCAGAGTTGAATTCTCGCCCCCGAGCTTTATGTCGATGCCAAGGAAGGAATAGCCGATCAAAAATCCGGTGTGCGTCAAAGCACGAAGCGCGAAACACATTCCTCGTCCGCTGGAGGTGGAGAGTTCCAAACTTTCGAGGCGGCCAATTCTTGTGAAAAACAGAGGCGCTAAGCAATTCTGGCTTGTTGGGCTCGCAGAATGTGGGGGGATAATCATCGCTTCGGCAAGGTCGTTCATCTTCGGCGCGCGAGGAGCTCGATGATTTTCAGCATCAGGCATGTGCTTCTCGCCGTCGCTGCCATCCCATTTGTCTATTATTTGATTGCCCTGTTCAGCTCCTGGCAATTCTTTCGCCGCACCGCGCGTCGCAGCGTATCCAATCGTAGCTTTACTCCGCCGGTGAGTAATCTAAAACCGATTCGTGGGCTTGATCCGGACGCCTATGAAAACTTCGCCACCTTCTGCCGGCAAGACTATCCAGATTACGAGCTGCTCTTTTGCGTCGGCGAGGAAGACGACCGGGTTGTTCCCGTCCTGCAGAAGCTGGCGCGCGATTTTCCGGAACGCCGCATTCGGGTGTTGTTTGGTTCAGGCGGAAGAGGATCCAACGACAAAGTCGTCAAGTTGGCCCGCCTTGTCAGCGAAGCTCAGCACGAAGTGGTTGTAATTAGCGACAGTGACGTCCGAGTACAGCCCGACTATCTGCGCACGGTGGTTGCTCCTTTGGCCGATCCCAAGGTGGGAGCTGTGACCTGTTTTTACGTGCCGATCGAAGAGAAAACGCTCACCGAAAGTCTCCAGACGATTGGGATGTTTTCCGACTTCTATGCCGGCATCCTGGTCGCACGTCAGCTTGACGGAGTGAAGTTTGCGCTGGGGCCGACTATTGCCACCACGCGCACACGACTGGCCGGATTCGGGGGCTATGGAGCGATAGAAGACCGTCCTGCCGATGATCTGCTGGTGGGCCGCCTCATCGCCGAACAGGGCTACGAAGTCGAACTCTTGCCCTACACAATTCTGACGGTCGCCGATTATCAATCGCTGCGCGACCTTCTCCACAAACGCCTGCGTTGGATCGTGGTAATGCGCCATATGAGGCCATGGGGACACCTCGGCCTGCTGCTCACACAGGGGTTGCCCTGGTCTTTGGCTGCGATTGCAGTCCACCCCTCAATGGGAGTTGCGCTCGGTTATCTCGGCACCTATCTTGTCCTGCGCTTTGCCATGACCTGGATGATTGGCATTTGGGGCCTGAAGCATGATGTGCTTTGGAAGAAGTTGGGACTGATCCCGGTATGGGACGCCGTGGCTTTCTTCATTTGGCTGACCAGTTTTGCGCGCAACAGCATTCGCTGGCGGGATGGCGAATACTACATCCTCGACGGCAGGCTTGTGCCCGTGACTCCAACCAATGTCGAGCCGGCAGGCTAAAGCCCAGTTCTCGCAGGCCCCGGCCTGCTATTCAACCGGCTATGCGTGTTCTTCTCGCAGTGCGACGCTCTCCGTTGCTCTTCTCCGCAGGCCCGCCCACGGTCTCAAGAGAAGCTTCGACCAGAGGAGCGGATTCTCGACTGGTCTCCACTCGACGCTCGTTACGGGGTTGCCGCCAGTTGATCCGCGGCATCATCACCGCGGGATCGACGCGGTCGCGATACTTCAACGCAACATTCATCAGCGAATCCAACAAAGAGTCGGAAAGCAGATGCGGTTCCAATCCGAGTTCTATCAGCTTCGAGTGTTTCGCATTGTAATAGTGTTGCTCTGCCTCCACTCGCGGATCGGGAATGTGATCGACTTCGACCGTCAAGCCTAGCTTTTTCCCGGCGGTTTGGACCATTCGCGCCAGCTCCAACACGGAAAACTGTTCTGTGAACTGGTTGAAGACCCGGCATTCCCCTTGAGCCGCCGGATTCAAACACGCGATCTCGATGCACCGAACGGTATCGCGAATATCCAGAAAGCCGCGGGTTTGGCCTCCCTTACCGTACACGGTGAGCGGGTGTCCAATGGCTGCCTGAACGCAGAAGCGATTGAGCACGGTGCCAAAGACTTCATCGTAGTCGAAGCGATTGATGAGCGCTTCGCCCAACGCCACTTCGTCGGTCATGGTGCCATACACAACGCCCTGGTTGAGGTCGGTGGCGCGCAGTCCCCACGCCTTGCAGGTGAACATGATGTTGTGACTGTCGTGCACCTTCGAAAGATGGTAAAAGGAGCCGGGCTGCTTGGGGTACGGTACAGTGTCCGTTCGCCCATTATGCTCGACGGTGAGGTAGCCTTCTTCAATATCAATATTGGGCGTGCCATATTCACCCATCGTGCCGAGCTTGATGAGGTGGCAGTCGGGCTGAAACTCACGCAGCGCGAATAGCAGATTGAGAGTCCCTACGACATTGTTTACCTGAGTGAAAACCGCGTGTTTGCGGTCGATCATGGAATAGGGAGCGGCGCGCTGCTCCGCAAAGTGGACCACCCCCTCGGGTTCGAAATCCTCGATGACTGAAGAGAGAAAGTCGTACTCCGTCACATCGCCCACAAAGAGCTCGATGCTATTCCCGGTAAGTTCCTGCCAAGCCCTGAGGCGCTCCGAAAGCGGACGGATGGGCGTCAGGGTTTGCACACCAAGTTCGTGGTCCCATTGCCGGCGCGCAAAGTTGTCCGCAATCGCGACCGAATGTCCCTTCCTTGACAGATACAAAGCGGTTGCCCAACCGCAGTAGCCATCGCCTCCCAGCACCGCAACCCTCATGTAGCCTCCGCGCCGCATTATTCTTCGAGAATGATTACCTAAAACCCGTGGTCCCCTGCTGACTTATTGTGCTGGGGACAACGGAAGAATAGTTTTCGCCATGCCGCGCTTTTTTCAACTGTCAAAAGTAACAAACATTCTAAAAGGCCGCCTTGGGCCCTTCGCCCTGAGAAACAGCAACCGGACGATTTGTCAGAACGACCTTGCCGCCGCTCGCCGCCACCAGACTAAGATGCTCAGTGCCCACCAGGGATTCGAGTCGAGGAACCACATTCTGGTTTGCGACGATGTAGGACCGCTCCGGCTTAAGCCAGAGATTCGTGAATTGCGAATCGTCTATAAACACATCGGGTACACCGGGAGCATAAGCGCCGTATTCCAGATTGTTGAAGCGGCCGTTGCGCAACAGCGCAGTGCGGTTGGTATAGAAAAAGATGGAAGAGAATGTGTAGTAGTGGTGATCCACAATCAGCGTCCCCTCGGGCGATTTCAGGATTGCCTCCGCCAGCGGCCGCGACGAAAGATAGGGATCGAAGACGGCCATGGCAAGACGGGCGGCATGGAAGAACAGTACCATCATCAGCGCCGCGGCCAGAAATGCGGGCTGGCCGGTCCATTTCCAGGTTCCGAACGCACCCATGCAAAAGGCAACTGCAGCCACCAGCAGGGGCATCCGAAGATAGGCAAAGGATCCCAGGGTGAGGTCCTGCATGTGCCCCAAGGAGAGCGTATAAGCGCCGGGGTGGTGGCTGAGTGCCTGCGAAATGTCTCCCGGTGCGGGGACGTTACGAGTGAGAAGAAACAGCGTTAGCGTAACCAGCCCAACGCATGCCGCAATCACCGAGAGAACTCGCGTGCCACGCTGTATCCAATCGCTCTGCATCGCCATCGCTGCGCCCAAAAGGAGCGCAAGCGCGGGATAGCAAGGCATCGAATAATATTCCTGCGTGGTGGAGAAGGTGAAGAAGATCAATACAAATCCAGCCCAACAAAGCGCCAGAAGCCGCGTTCGGCCGGCACGGTCATTGAACTTGGATTCGGACTTGAAGGAGAGTTTGGCAACGGCGGGAAAATACACACTCCAGGGAAACAGCCACACCAGGTGCAACAGCCAGAAGTAAAGGCGCGGCACAGTGTTGTAATCCCGCGGATAACGCAAATTCAGAAAACGAAGTAATTGCTCATTGATGAAGAAAAACCAAAAAAATCCGTGATATTGCCCCGGCCCGCTGTGAAGGGTGAAAGCGAAGTAAGGCGGATTGCGCAACGTGGCCAGAATGTGCCAGGGCGCGGCGACCAACAGGACGATCAGCAATCCGCTGAAGGGATGCAACCGTCGCCAAGCGGCGGCAGAAAAGAGCTGGCGGGTGAGCACAAGATAGATGGCAATAGCCGCCAGTGGAAACAAGACTCCGATCAAGCTCTTAAGCAAAAGTCCCAACCCGAGGTTCACTGCCAGCACGAAAGCCCAAAAGCGTGGATGAGGTTCCTCTGCGTCCAAAGCGCGAAGAAACGCCCACATGGCGAGGGCGACCGTGAAGGTCAGCATGACATCAGGGATTAAAACCCGTGTGAACAAAAATAGCCCAATGCATGTGGCCATGCACAGACCAGCATAGAATCCCGCCCGCTTACCGAATGCCCAAGCCCCAAACGCCATCGTCAACCAACAGAGAGCGATGGCCGACAGGGCTATCGGGATCCGCGCCGCCCAGTCGTGCGCACCGAAAATCACGTAGCTCGCCGCAATAGCCCAGTACACAAGGGGAGCCTTTTCCAGATACACCACGCCATCCAGCCGCGCCGTCACCCAATCGCCCGAAGTCAGCATGTTACGCGCGATCTGTGCCTGTACGGCGTCCACGTCGTCCATGAGGGAGGGAGGAGAAATAATACAACCCAAGTAAATGGCCCCCGCGACCAGCAGAACGCCTAGATATAGGTACCAGTTTTTTCCGGTATCCAAACGCTCGTCTCCTGGGAGGCCGCTGTCTGAATCCCCCATTTTTTCATCCACAGAAAGAGCACCATCAGACCCCATAAGTGATATCCAACATTGATTTGACGCTCCAGGTGTTGGCGAATATAAGTCTCGATCGCGTCCTGCCGAAATATTTTTGCGTGTTCGGACGAACCGTCCAGCAAAACCTCCATCATCAGCGGGCGCAGACAGCCTCGAAGCCAATCGTGCGCAGGGATGTCGAATCCGATCTTCTTCCGTCGGAGAACCGAAGGTGGAAGCTTATCTCGCATCAATTCCTTCAGAAGAACCTTCTGGCGCGAACCATGAATTTTCAGAGACGCGGGCAGGGAGGCAGCGAATTCAACGATTCGGTGATCGAGGAACGGCGGCCTCACCTCCAGCGAATGCGCCATGCTCATGCGGTCCGCCTTGTTCAGAATATCGTCGGGAAGATAGTATCTCTGATCGAACCACAAATACCGTGCCAGATCATCGTGGGGAGCAGACCGATCGCGCAGTTCGCCTAGAACACCGTTGAGAGCAGCCGGGAGTTCCGCGCGCAGCAGGTCCCGCTTTTGCGCTTCACTGAAGGCTCCGTTCCAGTAGACGTGCGCGCGCTCGGGAGTCATCAGGGAGCCTTCGAGAAATCGCTTCAGTTGGTATTCGAAACTGATTTTCTCGTCAGAAACTGGCCAGACCCGTAATGCGTCTAGCGCGCGTTGGAGCACTTTTGGCGGCAATCGCCGGGCGAGCGCAGCGAGGCGGTTCGCTCGATGAGTAAGATAGCCGCCAAACAACTCGTCTGCACCTTCGCCGCTAAGGCTAACCGTTGTCTTGGTCCTGCTCAGTTTGGAAAGGAACCAGACCGGAAGCGCTCCGGCGTCCGCAGACGGTTCATCCGAGTAATACGCGAACGCCTCGATCGCACTTCGCAGGTCGGTCTGCGGATTCAGATCCAGTTCCTCGTGGTCGGTCTGGTATCGCTGTGCAACCTCGCGAATGTATGCGGTTTCGTCGAAGCTCCGCCCCTGGAATGAAATCGAGAAAGTCTTGAGCGGTGCACTGGATTCCATCGCCGCGTAGTGCAGAATCGTAGAAGAATCGATGCCACCGCTGAGCCACATACCCAGCGGGACATCGGAAAGCAGATGCTCGCGAATCGACTGCCGCAAAAGACCGTCTAATTCTTCCCGAGCAGAATCCAGGGTCCAAACACGGACGACTCCGAACGGCAAGCGCCAGTAGGAATCGGTAGAAACCTTGCCATCCCGCCACTCCAGCCACTGCCCCGGAGGAAGCTTCTCGATGCCCTCTACCAGAGTCCAGGGACACGGCACATAGTTCAACGACAGATAGCAATCGAGGCCGTCCAAACTCAACCGCCGCTCGATCTCAGGATGGATCAGAATTGCCTTCAATTCAGAGCCGAAGAACAAGTCGTCTCCACGCCGCGCGAAATAAAGTGGCTTAATCCCCATGCGATCGCGTGCCAGCACGAGCCGCTTCGTCGATTTCGTCCAGAGCGCGATCGCGAACATGCCGCGCAAACGTGCAAAACAAGTGGTATCCCATTCGAGGAACGCTCGAAGAACCGTTTCCGTGTCGCAGTGTGAGTAAAAGCGATGGCCGAGTGCTTCCAGTTCGCGTCGTAGTTCCTGGTGGTTGTAGATTTCACCGTTGAACACGATGGCTACATCACCATCTTCAGACAGAATCGGTTGGTCGCCGAGACCCAGGTCTATAATCTTGAGCCGCGTCGCTCCCATAGAGCAGAGGCCGGACTCGAACACACCTTGCTGGTCCGGTCCACGATGAATGAGTGTGCCAGCGGCGTTCCGAATGCGATCGGAATCAGGTACCCAACGTTTGTGGGTGAAACCGACGATTCCACACAAGTGCGTGCACCTCTATCGCTTTCTTAGAATCAGCCTGCAATTCCCGCGAATCGGCTCGCGGAGACTGTGACTCCCGGAACCAGGGCCGGCGCCAGCTATACAGGCAAGAATGTAATCTTAACGACCTTCTTTATGATGCACAACCGAGCGTAGCCGTCGGAGTTTTTCGAAAGGCCCAACGCGAGATTCCTCGCAAGCTCAGTACCTGCCCAGAGCTCAAGAACTAAGGTCTACTAGCAAGGCTGAAAATCGCTCTCTTCCGTCCCTAAAGCGTGCATCCAGCTTTTCCCGCCACATTACGCCCGACCTATGATGACCACGGCGACCCCGATGCAGACCAGAAGCACGCCCGCCCACCTCCTCGGTGTTACCTGTTCGCTGAGAAAGAATTTTCCTCCCAATGCGCCGGCCCCGTAGCTCAGGGCTGTAACCGGAACCACCAAACTGACATTTTGCCTCGATAGCACCAAGAGCAAGGAGAAGAAAGCAGTCCCCATGAGGCTCAGACCAGCCCACATCCACGGAACTCGCAACGCGCGGGCGAGCACGCCCACCAGAGCAATGGGACGAAAATCCTTCACTTCGCCCACTGCCTTCATAGCTCGGGAGACGCATAACTCGCCTCCGGTGCCAGCACCAATAATCAGAAGGTAAAAGATAAAAATAAGCATTTAGCTTGACTCCGTGGTGCGCGGAGGCGTGTGTCCAACCACCAGGACGCCCAGGCAAATGATCAGCACCCCAGTCCAGCGCGTGGGTGTGACCACTTCGCACAGCAGGAAGTGAGCCAGTAGGGCAGACATGCCGTAGGCCACCGACGAGGCTGGTTGGACATAGCTGTAATCCGCCCACGAGAGCACCAGCATGTTGGCCGCAAAAAAAATAATGAGAGATCCAATTCCCAGCCAAATCGTGCCTGACGTGAAGACGCGGGAAAGGAGGTCAAGCGCCTCCGCCGGCGTTCCGATGCTCACCGCGCCAATGCGCTTCATCCCTTTGCCGAGCAGCACGTTGCCCACGGGACCAAATATCACCATCAAGAAGATCAGCAGATAGGTTTTGAAGTGCAGACCGGCAGTGGACTTCATTCGTGACAGGGACCTTCCGTCTGGTTAAAATCGAGTCCCTTGTCCTGCGCGAAATGGTTCGTCGATCGCACGAAAAGCACATCTCCGGCGGGAATAATCATCCCCGAAATAGACATCTTGATTTCATGTTACTTGATTTTCCTGGTTAGCCCAAACTCTCGACCGCGCCCCTGGCCGGAGCCCGTTCGGCCCGACCGGGCTCACTCGTATCGCAGACTCTCCACCGGGTCCATCTTGGCAGCGCGTGCGGCTGGCACCGTTCCGAAAAGAATACCTACCAGCGCGGAGACGAAAATGGCTACGATCGCGGATAGTCCCGAGATGGGGATGCGGTAATCAGTAAGGAACCGAACCGAGAAGGGCAGTGCCAATCCGACTACGACCCCGCCTAAACCGCCGATCAGAGAAATCAGAACTGCCTCCGATAGAAACTGAAACCGAATCTCGGCATTCGTGGCACCAATGGCCTTCCGAATGCCAATTTCATGAATTCGAGAGGTTACCGTCGCCAACATAATGTTCATGATGCCGATACCGCCTACCAGCAAGGTCACCGCCGCAATGAGAAGCAACACCAACGTTAAGGCATTTGCCGTGCGATCGGCCAGGCTGAGCAACGCAGTGAGATTCTGGACGACATAATTCGATTCTGGTCGATGGCGCGACCGGATCACTTCGCGAATTTGTTCCGTCACCGGAACCACCATCGAAGGATCAGACGCCGAGAAGTAGAGCTGCTGGACATATGGCGTGTTGGTAAAATACCGGCTAACGCTGTAGGGAATCACCATGGAGCTGTCGGTGACTTCCGACTGCCCGAATGTGTCGACTCGCTCCCGGAACGTTCCGATGACGGTGAAAGGCAGTCCGCTCAGCTTGACAACTTTTCCTACTGCATTCTCCGCGGGTCCGTAGAGTTGTTCGGCAAGTTTCTGCTGGATCACGGCGACTTTGTTGCGTGCCTGTTCGTCCTCCGCGTCGAAAAATCTTCCCGAGACAATTACCAGATTGCGCACGGAGCGGTATTCGGGAAGAACCCCGAGCACGCGAACATCGCGCTCCTTGCCATACCCAATGGGAATCCGGTTATCCAGCGGAACCACGGGCGAAGCAGTCACGACTCCAGATACGCGTTGCAGCACGGCGTACATGTCGTCAATCGTCAAGCGATCGGGTGTAGTGCCGTCGCCTCCACCCTGGTACTCAGCATCGATCATGTTGGCGCCGATCGATTGAATCTGGTTTAAGACGTATTGCTTGCCTGTCATTCCGATTGTGACCACTAGAATGAGGGAAGCTGTACCGATGACCATTCCCAACGCGGTGAGTGAGAAACGCACCTTGTTGCTGCAGAAGGTGTCATAGGCGAAACTAAAAATTTCCCCCAAAACCAGTTTGGGTGGACGGCTCGCCGTGGCCGTAGTAATCGCCATGCTGGGTCAGATGCTACGCGATGTCGGGAAGAGGCGCAATTTTACAATGCGTTGTTGACAATGAGCTAGAGAAAACTCTTGATAGCAACCAAGCCCTTACGCGGGGACCTGCCCACCCCGATAGGCGATGTCAGAGGTGGGACTCGGAGCTGGAGCTGCCTTCGGACGGCGCTGATTTCTATCGAGTTGACGAACCTGTGAAGTGTTGCTTGGCAAATCGCGCTGGAGTCGAGCGGTGTTTGGTAACGGTTTGGTTTCAGCACAGGTATGTGTTGCACCCTGATGTTGACCAGCGTTCTCCGGAGGCCTCGCTTGGACGCCTATGGATGGGTGATGTTGCCGCTCTTCACTGTGGTTAGCACTGGGATGGCAATACGGTTTTACTTTCTTGTGCTGTCTCGCATCCGCGAGAAGCAGCCACCCGAGCATGTATTAAAGGCCTCTCTGCGCTAAGGTCCTTCTCGCTGTCGCAACATCCGCAGCATCCACTGAGTCAGTTGGCGTGACATCCCCATTTCACTCATTGACCGGCATTGACCAGGTGCCGGAGGGAACGGCCGAAACGGTCCAGTTTCCAAACCAGCACGGCATCGAACCTCCTCTGGCTCGCGCCGCCATCAACCGGTTTAGGGCCGGGCGGGAGTCTTTCGAACCTGTCATCTTATCGATGTATTCGCCGACGATGCCCACCGGTGAGGGTGCTGCGAGTACGCGCCCTAGCTATAGCGGACCTCCCGGCGCGTAGTACATTTCCAAGTGCCGTCTCAAACGCCCACGGTGACCCACTCTCTAAGCTGGACGGCTTGGGCAAGGTGTGGCACAGTTGTTCACACATTTCGAGTGAGGATAAGCGCGATTGGCCCAAAATCAGCTGTCCTGTTTTTGGAACGAACCGGACGCCGGCAGAGAGTACCGATCGGCTGTCTCACTGCACAGTCACACGAATCACTCCAAGGAAAGCCTCCGCTTCATTCTGGAGTTCACTGAAAAAAGACCTCTTCTCCGCTGGGCGCTAGAACGCCAGAGCCGCAGATCGACGTCTCCAAAATAGCGGGATGTCACCGGGAGCGTGGCACATTACGGACGAGACCCCTCGCAGTGCAATTGAGAAGAGTACGCCAGATTCTGCCGAGGATCCGGGTCGAGTCAAGCGCTGGACGGACGACCGTTTCAAAGTCGGGAGCCATCAAAGGAAGAAATTTGAAGCTCTGTGTGCCGCCGGGTGCGATCCAAAAGCACTGCTGAGTTTTCTGACCGTGGCCGCTCTTGGATTTGGGGAGAAACGAACAGTCTATGATGTTTTCCAGGCATCGCGATCGTCCCTAGTCAAGCTGCCTGCACTACTAGATAAGGCTTCTGGCGAACTAGAGTCAGTTACCCGGATTCTTGGAGTGTATTTCGAGGCCGCATTTGTTCAGAATCCTAGTCTCTCTGACCAAATCCGATCTAGTGGACGACGACAAGCCGCCGTTTATAGATGTACTCCTAAGCTACTGCAGGCTCTCGCCCGCGACATTCGAATGGCGTGCGGTTGGGTCAACCATAACTTCGGGCCCCGAAGATACGACACACTTCGGACGTCAGTGATCGGTCTTCTTGAGTACGTGGATGTCTCAACCGGCAGCCCGCATTATGAGCAGGTTTCGGAGCTGCTTGAGCATGTTTTCTCAGACAAGACCTTTCAGAAGGTTACAAGCGCTCTTGCCAAATCGGAGCAAGGCGGCGCGAGGAACGCGAGGAAAAAGAAGAAAGTCGCTCCTTCAAGATTGCTCAGCAGTCCTGATGCCTTGAAAGCGCTCTACCGCCGTTCTGCAATATACGGCTTCCGAAAGAAAAAGCCGGCAAGCAAGCCTCGTTAGGCCGTGACACTTTCGTATCAAACAAAAACCCTATCTGTTCTCGACTGTCGGTTCGTGCCGTGGCAACTTACTAATCGCGTCACCACACCTACTGGAGTGACAGCAGGTGACGCGGCGCACCACAAATGCGAACGTGGCAGTGGGTTCGATAAACGCAGCCTGGCAAGACGAGCTACAGATATCGCCCACATACAACCGGGTTTTTCTATTGGAGGAAACAATGCAGAGTGGCCTGACCGACGAACAGAATATGTCTCTAGCACTGCCGCGTTCTGCGGCAGCTCGCGCTATCGGGCTCAGCACCCGGAGTCTTGATCGCCTTATCCAGGCAGGAGCTATCAAGACGATCCCGGCGTTCCGTCGTCGGCTTGTACCGGTCAAAGAACTGAACCGATTCCTGTCGGACGGTGGATACGTTGAGGAACCAGTAGAAACGGAATGAAACCGACAGTGTGACGGGTAGGCTTTCAAATCAAAAGGCGGTAGAAAAATTAAAGCGGGGAGGAGGCTTGCACATGGGAAGCCTAGACGGAGAAATTCCAGAAAGGCAGATCAGGGCGCTGCTCCGTCAGGAGAATCCACGGGTGCAGTGAAGATGCCAAACTGGATGCCAGCGATGAATCCGCAGCTCTTGCAGGCAGCTGTTGGACGCCAACAGAGGACTGTCAGTTCAGAAGTCCCGCAGACCTTCGCGGAGAAAAGTCAGGCTGCTATGCTACGGCCCATCTATCACTATACGTCTGCGTTGGGGCGTGCCACTACCCCGGCGATGCAGGAAGCCCTTCGGCGGCAGACATCTCCTCAGAACGTTGCCCCTCCAAATGCCCAATACGGAATGTGGGGGCGAGAAGGTGGTGTTCAAGCTTAACGTAAGACGCATTTTGTCAAATTGAAAAGGCCGCCCTGCAAGGCGGCCCGGAAGGGACAACTAAATTGGACAAGCAAGAAAGTATCACGAATGAATACGATATTCAAACATCGACTCTTAACTCACAGTCACCGACTTCGCTAAAGAGCGCGCTCATCCACGTCTGCCAGGTTAGGCTCCTGCTTCTCCGTTCGCGCTCGGAGGTTCTGGACCGTAACCGTTGCGAATGTCTGAATCGATTGCTTCAAGCCCTGGATCACATCGGCTCGGCACTGGAATGGCTCGGCAAAGGGGGGCCTTCGGGGGACGTTATTGCCACAGTTCCAGACGTTATTCCCGCAGTATGTGCTGGGGATGCGGATCTAGTCGGAGGGCTGCAGTGAAGCAATCGCACGCAACACAACGCGGCCGGATCCTAGAGTTGCTGATCGCTACCCGCGGCGACTGGGTACCGTTGCCGACAATCGCGGACTGCGCCGCGCAGTATAACGCCAGGATTTTCGAGCTCCGGTGCCTCGGGTTCCGCATCGCGAACCGGACGCAACTGGTGAACGGCACCAAGCACTCATGGTTCCGGCTCGAGCCCAGACCGACAACCGCTACAAGTCCTCAAGAAAGACAGCCCGCGACGCCCACAACCGCTTACTCGTTTCCCGAGTTTGGTGGCTTGGCGCCGGAAAGGTGGTACCCAGATTGAAACGACCAAGCTTTCAGTTCTACCCGGGCGATTGGTTGCGGGACACAGCGCTACGTGCGTGCTGCCTTGCAGCCCGTGGATTATGGATGGACATGATCTCTTTCATGCACCAGGGGTCCCCATATGGTTATCTCACACTCCCTGCAACGGGGAAGGATGGGGAAATGGATACCCTTCGACCCATCCTTCCCCCGGTCCTTGCCCGAATGGTGGGGGGTGCCGCAGAGGACGTAGAGCGACTACTTGCCGAGCTTGAGCATGCCGGGGTGTTCAGCCGAACCCATGACGGGCTCATCTTCAGCCGACGCATGGTGTGCGACGAAAAGATTAGGGAAACCCGCGCCAATGGCGGGGCGAACAGCCTAAAGAATCCCAATGTTCCACGTCCCAAGGGCGGCCGGAAGGATACCTTCGAGGGGTCCTTACCGGGGTCCTTGCTGGAGTCCTTCGGGGGGTCCCCTTCTTCTTCTTCTTCTTCTTCTTCTAAAAACTCTTCGTCCGAACAAAACAGCCGTTCGGACCAGGTGGATGTTTCGACTGATAAGAAAACGGCGACCGTACCATCTCGGGAGGCGGTCAGACTGGCTGATCTCCTGAAATCGGAAATTCTACGCAACAAACCCGATTACCGGGTTACTCCGCAGCAGGAACGCGATTGGGGTATCACTGCAGATCGAATGCTTCGGCTCGATCAGCGCAAATTTGAGGAGGCAACCGAGATTATCCGGTGGGTGCAGAGGGATGAATTTTGGATGGCGAACGTGCTCAGCATGGGCACGTTGCGCAAGAAGTTCGATCAGCTCTCTCTGAAAGCCAAGGCCAAGACTCAAACACATCCGGCCCAGGCACAGAGGTTGCCTGCTGACTACGTCCCCGCGAGTGAAGAGATAAGGCGAGAACGGGAGAATGCGGCGGTGACCCAATGAACGCGGTCATGGATTACAACGTCGAGCAATCCCTGCCGGCCAGCGTCGAGGCCGAGCGTAGCGTCCTGGGCGGAATCCTGCTCGACGCCAATGCCTACGAGGAGGCAGCCGCCCGCGGCCTAACGGCATCGGACTTCGCGCTGGATTCCCACCGGCGGATCTATTCGCGCATGGTCGAACTGGCCGAGTCATCCCGCCCCATAGACACGATCACACTGGTCGAGGAATTGGAGCGGCACAAAGAACTTGGAACAGTCGGGGACGTGGGCTATGTCTCCGGTCTCATCGACGGAGTTCCTGACCGCCCCAGCATCAAGCACTACGTCGACATCGTGCGCGAGAAGGCCAGGCAACGGAAATTAATTCAAGCCTGCAACGCGATTACGGGCGCCATCTCTGACGGCGCATCCTCGCGAGAGTGCATTGGCGACCTCAGTGAGAGGCTACTTCAGATCCAGACCGGCTCAGACGACGCCCCAGCGGAGCGCGTTCTGAAATTCTCGGACGCGGTTTACAGCGAGTGGGAGCGATTGGCGGATGATTCCGATGACGTAGTCGGCCTGACGACCGGCATTGATTCGGTGGATCTCGTGACTACCGGAATACGTCCGGGCGAGACCTGGGCCATCGGTGGACGCACTGGAGACGGCAAGACTTCTCTCGCTTTGCAGATCGCGGCGGCGAACTGTCGGCGGGGCGTAGCTGTGGGTTACTTCTCGATCGAGATGAGCAAGGACGAACTGTTGCAACGGCTTTGGTCGCATGAGGAGAATATCCCTTTCGGTTACATCCGCAATCCCCGCTGTGCGAGCTCCGACATTCGATCCCACGTGCGGCGCGCGATGACGACGGTAGGGATGTGGCCATTGTTCGTCGCGGAGGATGGTTCGCTGTCGCTCCAGAAGCTAGTGGCGAAGGCGCGATTGCTCATCCGCCAAGAAAAGCTCGGCCTTATCGTCGTTGACTACGTGCAACTCATCTCCGCGAATGCGCCGAACGAGCGTGAGCGGATAACCAAGATCTCCGGTCAGATCCGCGCGCTCGCAAAAGACTCTGGTGTCCCAATCGTGGCGATCAGCCAGTTGAACCGCCCGAAAGACAGAAACCAGAATGAGCGTCCAAACAAATTCTCGATGAAGGAGAGCGGGTCGCTTGAGAACGATGCGAACACGATTTTGTTGATCTACCGTCCCATGGACGATTTTGGCCGGCCAACGGAAGATGACGAAATCGTAATCGCAAAACAGCGCCACGGTCCGCTCAGCAACGAGACGGTGAGATTCGATTCGAAGACAATGACGTTCTTCGACAGGAACACGAGGGAACGTGAGATGCATGGGTAGGGGATTGACAAGCTGGCGTTCCAATAACACTCCGCCAGCGAGCTCTGTAAGTTGTTCGGCCGACGTAGGGGCCAAGCGTCACAAAGCAAGTTCGAGAAACAGATGATTGTGGAACAATCACAACCCGAGTGGCTAGACCTGAAGGCACTGCAGCGGCATGCCTGCGTCTCAGAACGGACCATTCGGGACTGGATCCATCGCGCGGTCGATCCTTTGCCCGCGGCGCGGGTGGGCACAAAGATACTGGTGCGTCGCAGCGTGTTTGATCGCTGGATGGAAGCTCACCAGATAAAGCGGGTTGACATAGGTTGTATTGTGAATGATCTGATCGCTGGGGTGACGAACTGATGGGTGTGAAGATCAAGAAACGGGGCGTCAAGTGGTACGTATTCGTGAACTACCATGGGCGACGCAAGGCGAAATGCGTCGGCAGTAGCCGAGAAGTCGCAGAGCAGGTCCGACGCCAGCTTGAAGCGAAACTCGCCTTGGGTGACCTCGCAGTTTTTGACGACGACGAAAAACGCCAGACCTTCGGCTCTTACGCGGACAAGTGGCTGAAGGATTACGCTCGAGTGGAGTGCAAGACTTCCACCGCTGACGGGTACGAAGGAGTGGTCGAGCAGTATCTTCGACCGCGCTTCGGGAATCGAGCCCTAGACCAAATCAAGCGCGATGACATCAAGGCGATGATTAACGAACTGGTCGCCAAAGATCTGTCCCGCAACACAGTCAGAAATGCGCTGTGCGTGATTCGAGGGATATTCAACGACGCTATCGAAGGGGGGATCGTCGAAGTGAATCCTGCCGCGCGGCTCGGGCGCTTCACACGGACGGCAAAGACTGCCGAGGTCAAAGGAACTTCTCTGACGCCCGCTGAGGCCGAGCAGTTCTTACAGGCGGCAAAGGAAATCTGCCCGGAGTATCACCCGCTATTCCTGATGGCATTACGTGCAGGTCTTCGCCGCGGCGAGCTTGTAGCCGTGCAGTGGGGAGACATCCAGTTCGGAAGAGATGAGCACGATGCGAATCGCTTTATTGTTGTACAGCACAATTACGTGCGCCGCGAGCACACGACCCCGAAGAGCAAGAAGAGCCGTCGCGTGGACATGTCGCGAGAACTGAGGCGGGTGCTGATCGAACTTCGTGACAAGCGTTTGCTAGAAGCCTTCCTGAGAGGCGAGAATGACATCTCCGAAGAGCTAGTGTTCCCCTCGCCGGAAGGATCGATTCTGGACCCGGACAATCTCTACCACCGCTATTTTCAGCCAGTGCTCTCCAAGGCCGGGCTACGCAAGATCAGGCTGCATGATCTCAGGCACACGTTCGGCTCGCTGCTGATCCAGAGCGGAGCCTCGGTCGTGTACGTGAAAGAGCAGATGGGCCACAGCTCGATTCAGGTCACGGTGGACATCTACGGCCACCTCATCCCAAGTGCGAACATCTCGTTCGAGGACCGGCTAGATGAAGCAGTGAAGCAGGAAGAAAAAACAACTCTGCAACAAAACGCAACCCAGGCGCAACCTGCGAAAAACAGGGAGGATGCGATTCCCCCGGAAGTTGCTGATTTAGTTGGTGGCGGCGGTAGGACTCGAACCTACGACCTACGGATTATGAGACCGTCGCTCTAGCCACCTGAGCTACGCCGCCGATCCGGAAATACGCGGAGGAAAACAGGGATAGCCCGGAAATGGGGAAACAATCCCGCAGACGCGGGTGGACGCGTCCCTAGTGCATTCTAAGAGTGCGCGGAATGGAGTGTCAAACAGCCAGGCGCCATGCGAAACTGGGCGCATGAAAGTCATTGCTGTGATTCCGGCGCGGTTGGCTTCGACGCGCCTGCCCCGCAAGATGCTGCGCGAGATCGCCGGCGTCCCGTTGCTATCCTGGGTATATAGGGGAGTACGGCGGTGTTCGTCGCTGGAACAGGTCGTCGTTGCCACCGATTCGGATGAAATCATGCGGTTCTGCGCGCAGCAAGGCTTTGTTGCGCGCATGACTTCGGCGGCGCATCGTTCGGGCACCGAGCGGGTGCATGAGATCTCGACCGTGATTCCGGCGGATGTTTATTTGAATGTTCAGGGCGATGAACCCCTGACTCGGCCTGAGCATATCGAGAGCTTGATTGCCGTGATGCAGAGCTCAGAGGTCGAGGTGGGGACGCTGAAAACGCCGGCCCCGGAGGTTGACGTCAACAATCCGAGCGCGGTGAAGGTGGTGGCGGATGCCGCGGGACGCGCCTTGTATTTTTCGAGGGCGGTCATTCCGCATGACCGCGATGGAGTGCGGCCGCAATACTACAAGCATCTTGGGTTCTATGGCTATCGCAAGGACGCGCTGGACAAGTTCGTGCGCTGGCCGGAGTCGTCGCTGGAACGCAGCGAGCGGCTGGAGCAGTTGCGCTTTCTCGAGAATGGAGTGCCGATCTACGTCGCAGAAACGCCGTTCGATACCGTCGGCGTGGATACAGAGGAAGATGTGCGGAGAGTCGAAGAGATTCTGCGAAGCGGGATTGGACGACGCTAGCGGCGGATGAGTTGTCGGAACGCGGACAGGAGTGTCCGCGCCACACGTTCAATGCGACTTTGCCCAGGCTTCGGCGGCGGCCACTCGCTTTGCGATCGCAGGATGGGAGTGGAGAAACCACTCGACCCAGCGGGAAGGCGTTTTTTCGGCGAGATTCTGCTCGGCCAACTTATTCATCGCCGAAATGAAGGGCTCGACGCTGGCCACGGACTGGAAGCAATAACGGTCCGCCTGCCGCTCGTTGAATCGCGAGTAGGCGTTGAGCGCGGGCATCAGCACAAACGAGAGCACGGTCGAGACCAGAATCAGCAGCGGTAGATTAGCAAAATCCGACATAGCCGCGAACATATTGCGACGATACACGGCGTAGCTGAGAACACTGTTGGCCAGCCAGAAGCCGAACAGGGTGATTCCCGCCTGCACAAAAATGCTCTTCAGAATGTGCCGGTGCACGTGGTGCCCAAGTTCGTGCGCGAGCACCGCTTCGATTTCGTCATCAGAATAATTGTCCAGCAGGGTATCGGCGAGAATGATGCGCCGGGTCGCACCGAGTCCGGTCAGAGCAGCGTTGGCTTTTTTGCTCTTCTCGGAAAGATGCCACTTGTAGACGCCGCGGACGCGGGTGCCGGCGCGTTCGCTCAGAACGATCAGGCGGCGCTTGAGTTCTTCGTTTTCGAGCGGTTCGAACTTGTAAAAAATCGGAAACAGCACAACCGGCGCGAGTTGCGCGAGCAGTACCATGAGTCCCAGGAAAACAGCCCACGCGATCACCCACCAGTACTGCGGGGCCTGGCGTATGAGCATATAGAGCAGCTCCACCACAATTACGGCAATGATCAGGCCGAGCAGCAGACTCTTGCATTCGTCCCAGAGCCATGAACGGAGTCTCTGGTTGGAAAGGTGATAGCGGTGTTCGAGCCGGAAGCCGTAGTACTCGAGCGGAAGTCCAAGCACTTTGCTGATCAGCATCAGCATCAGGACGTAGAGGAAAACGGCGAAAGAATAATTCTGCGAAGCGCCACGCTCCGCCAGATCGTGCAGAGTCCCGCTCAAGCCGGTGGCCAGGAGCACGACAAGCAGCCCGAAGCCGATCACGAAATCGCCGATGCCGAGCCACCGCTTGATGCGGTTGTAGCGGCGCGATTCCGGAGAATCGGCGAGAACCGGTGCGATTTCTGTGGTGGCCATCGTCGCGAGAGAGTTATCACTATCCTATCGCGTTCGGGGCTTCCCTACGCGTGCTTTACGAATCTTTCGCCGTTTTCAAGAATTTCCTCGACCAGTTCGGGCGTGGCAGCTTCCACATAGCAGCGCAGCATACGTTCGGTACCGGAGGCGCGAAACAATACCCAGGGGTCGGCGCCATTGCCGTGCTTGGGAGCGTCGAGGAAGAACTTCACGCCGTCGCGATTCTCCTTGCGCAGGATGGAATAAGCGCCGAGCTTCGTCGTCTGCGGATCGGCAGCGCGGCGGATGGCGCTGTCCTTGAGCTCATCGGAAATGTGCAGATCGCGTCGTCCATAGTAGTGCGCGCCGAATTCACGCTGCAGGTCGGCAACCAGCTGGCCGAGCGGCTTCTTTTCTTCCGCCATCACATTCGCCAGCAGGAGCGCGTTGAGAATGCCGTCGCGTTCGGGAAGAAAACGTCCGTATCCGATGCCGCCTGATTCTTCTCCGCCGATCAGAATTTCGTGGTCCATCATTAGATCAGCAATGTACTTGAAGCCGATCGAGGTCTCGTGCAGCTTGCGGCCGTGCTTCGCGGCGATGCGATCGATCATGCCGCTGGTATTGAAGGCGCGCACCACATCGCCCGGCCACTTCTTGTACACCAGCAACCAGTTCAGCAGGACAGCAAAGCACTTGTGCGAATCGACGAAGCTCCCGTCTTCCGCCACGGCGCCGATGCGGTCGGCGTCGCCGTCGGTGACCAGGCCGGCATGGCATTTTTCTTTCACTACCGTTTCCTGGAGCAGCGCTACGTGCGGCAGAATCGGTTCAGGATTAATGCCCGGAAATAGTGGATTCACTTCCTGGCGGATCGCTACGTAGCGGATGCCGTGCGCGTCAAATATTTTTGTCAGGACTCCGCGGCCGGAGCCGTACATGGAGTCAATGGCAAACTTGAAATTCGCGCCGCGGATGAGATCGAGATCGGCGAACTGGGAAACCGCTTCGACATATGCGGGCTTCAAATCTACTTCTTCGATTTTCGCCGCGGGGATTTTCGCGGGTGCCCCATTCATTCGCGTTGCGTGCGAAAGAGTGGGCGGTCGAACGCTGGGCACGGCGCCATCGCCCAGTTCGTCCTCGATGGACTTCATGATCGCGGGCGTGGCCGAGCCTCCAAACTTGGCTTTGAACTTCACGCCATTCCAGTTCCATGGATTGTGGCTCGAAGTGACCATGACGCCCCCTGCTGCGCCCAGCTTCTTGACGTTGTAGGAAACTGCGGGTGTAGGCACGTAGTCGTTGGCTAGCAACACGGGAATCCCGGCGCCAGTGATTACTTCAGCAACGACCCGAGCGGCGCGATCGGACAGGAACCGCGTGTCATAGCCGACAACAACGCCACGAGCGGGGTCTTCGTGCTTGAGGACGTAGCCGGCAATCGCGCCAGCCACTCGGCGCACGTTATCGAAAGTGAAATCGTCCGCAATAAGGCCGCGCCAGCCGTCGGTGCCGAATTTGATTTGGGTCATGGTAGTTCGTCGTTGGACGTTCGTCGTTGGTCGCTGGTCGTTAGCGATACTCGGATCCTCATCCCGAGCGAAGCGAGCGATCTGCACTTAGCTAACGACTAGCGACCAGCGACCAACGACTGCCTTTTCAGACCAGCTTATGCAGCTTCTTCTCATCCAGATGCTTCACTACTTTGCCGACATCCTGCGATTGGTCGAGCGTGGTGATTAGCAGGGCATCTTCGGTCTCGACAATCACCAGGTTACTCACGCCGACCAGGGCGACGAATTTGCCGAGCACGTGAACATAATTGTTCTGCGCGTTCAGCGTAAATCTGGTGGACGTAGGCACCGGATTCCCACCACTGCGTTTTGCCTTCGCTACGTGATGCTCATGCAAGGCAGTCCAGGAGCCCAGGTCGTTCCATCCGAAGTCGGAAGGCAGACAGAAGATGTGTGACTGCGCTTCTCCTTTGGCCGAGCGCGGCTCCAGCACCGCATAGTCGATGCTGATGTTTTCGCATTTCGGATAAAGCTTCCGAAAAGTCTCGGCGAACTTGCGCGTGCCATAAGCGGCTGCAATCTTTTCGAGAAGGAGAGCGGTCTTGGGAAGATGCTCGCGCAGCGCGTTCGCAAGCGTGTCGGCGCGCCAGAGAAACATGCCGCTGTTCCAGAAGTAGTTGCCCGCGTCGAGAAACTGCCGGGCGAGGCCGAGGTCCGGCTTTTCCGTGAAGCGGCGCACCCGCAGGGGCAGAGCGCTGGGGCGATCGGGCGCACCGGCCTCGATATAGCCGTAGCCGGTTTCGGGGCGAGTCGGGCGGATACCGAGCACAACGATGTTTTCTCCCGCAGCAGCGATCTCGATTGCTCGGCTGAGAGTCGCGCGGTATTGGG
>Ga0185299_10001669_pt1 | contig 40002 bp, 33 predicted proteins | sample PaiPotPPA55metaG_FD_128002 | JGI IMG/M metagenome (GOLD analysis project Ga0185299, IMG submission 128002) | Iron sulfur acid spring bacterial and archeal communities from Banff, Canada, to study Microbial Dark Matter (Phase II) - Paint Pots PPA... ...
CAGCGATGTGGAGGCACCTGCTTGCGCTCTCGAGGACTACGAAGCGCGGCCAGAACGTCAATTTTCGCGCATATAGCCGCCAGCGCGCAACCGTCAAATTGGCTGCTCAAAGTCTAGGATGCTACTCAAAGCCTTAGGATGCGGCTCGAAGCTCAGGATTTGCGAAGGTGATCGAGCAGCGCGAAGAGAAATACGGCCACGATGGCGTTGACGACCGCGGCGGCGGCAAGATGCATGGTGAACCACACGCTGGACTGGGCCAGAAGAATGCGGCGGGTGAGCAGCACGATGCCCTGGTGCAGACCGAAGAAGATGATGGTGAGTGCGAAACGCGCAGCGGGGTGCTCGGTGTCCAGGCGCGCTCCGATGGAAGACGCTAGATAACCGATGACCGTTTTGGCGATGCCGTAGAGACCGAGGGGAACCGTTGGCCCGCTGAGACTGTCCTGAAGCAATCCGATGATCATCCCCAGAAGGAGGCCGGTGGAGGGGTTGCGCCGGCTGAGGCCGAAATAAATGGTGATCAGTAAGGGCAAATCGATCATCGCGGCTTTGGCGAAATAAACGGGTACGAAGGCTTGAAACATCAGGGCGAGCAGAGTGGCGCCGACGATGGCTCCGCCACGGAACTTGTGCACTTCGATGTGCGATTCCATGTTGCGAATGTCGAAGGTGTCGTTCATTCGGGTTTTACCGCTGAAGCTGCGTTAGCAGAGGCTGCAACAGGTTCGGGCGAAACGGGTGCTGGAACAGGCTTAGCGGCAGTACCGCTGGCCGGGGACTTTGCCGTTTCCGCGACTGGCTTACTCGCAACGCTTGCGGAAGGCTTTACAGTTTCGCCGACTGGCTTAGTGGAGACGCTTGCGGAAGGCTTCGCGGCTTCCGTTTCCTGATTCATTTGGAGCGGCGTAAGGGTAAGAAGAACAATCACTTCTTCCAGTCGCTCCAGATGCGCCGAGGGACGAATGCGAATGCTCTTAAAGGGATTACCAGGCTTGATGTCCGTAATGGTTCCGATGGGCAGATCACGCGGAAAAATTTTGTCCATGCCGCTGGTAACGACGCGTTCTCCAACGTTCACAACGTCGTCGTTAGCAACGTACTTCATGACCAGCAGCGGTTCACCAGCGCCGCCGACCGGACTTTGCACCCGGGAATTGCCGAGCATGGCGCCCACGCCACTATCCTTGTCGGTGAGCAAGAGCACTTCAGAAGTGTTGTCGTAGACTTCCACGATTTTACCGACTACGCCTTCGGGGGTGATGACGCCCATATTTTTCTTGATGTGGTCCTTCGAACCGCGGTCCAGCAGGATGGTCGCGCTGGCGGTTCCCGCGCTGGTAGCGATCACCCGCGCGCCAAGCATGGGTACATTCTCATGGGATTTGTGAAAGTTGAGCAGCAGCGCCAGGCGGTCGGCTTCGTTGGCTTTGCTTTGCAGTTGATTGACCTGCATCTTGAGGTCGTCGTTTTCGCGGCGAAGCTGTTCATTTTCGCGGGAGGCATTTTGCAACGCGAAATAGTGACGCCAGGTCTCTCGCAAGTGCCCAATACCATGATTACCGGCACGCTCGAAGGGAGAGAAGGCGCCCACAGTCCAGACGCGAATCAAGCGGCCTTCGGAGTCGCGCTTGATCTGCAAGGCCAGCAGCAAAACTTGCAGCAGCACAACGCCGGCCAGCAGAAAGATGGATTTGTGACGAGAAGGTATACCGGGCATGTTGTTTAGCTGATTAAAGTTCCTTCTTGCTTTCGAAAGATCAAGCCCTCAAATTTTCCTTCAAGATCAGACGGTCGATCAGCATTCATTAGCAGAATTCTTGCACCAAAAAACGGCGTATCTGCGCCACCCGCGAAAAGTGCCGAGCGGCTTAGAGAATTTTCAATCGATGCACACCTGACGCAGCAAGCGGAAATCACTCAACATTTTCCCCGTGCCGAGCACCACGGATGCCAGCGGGTCGTCGGCGATGGAAACCGGCAGGCCGGTTTCTTCACGGATGCGCTTGTCGAGATTTTTGAGCAGCGCGCCGCCGCCGGTGAGCACGATGCCGCGGTCGCTGATGTCGGCGGAAAGCTCAGGCGGTGTACGCTCCAGGGCCACACGCACAGCATTCAAAATGGTGGCCACGCATTCCGACAGGGCTTCGCGAATCTCACTGTCGTCGATCGTAACGGTTCGGGGCACGCCCTCAATAAGATTGCGGCCTTTGACTTCCATAGTTAAGGGCTTTTCGAGCGGATAAGCCGAGCCAATCTCCATTTTAATTTGTTCGGCGGTGCGTTCGCCAACCAGCAGGTTGTACTTGCGTTTGAGGTATTGCATGACGGCTTCGTCCATTTCGTTGCCGGCCACGCGTACCGACCGCGAATAAACGATGCCGCTCATGGAAATCACGGCGATGTCGGTGGTACCGCCGCCGATGTCTACCACCATGTTGCCGGAGGGCTCTTCGATGGGCAGGCCCGCGCCAATGGCGGCGGCCATGGCTTGTTCCACCAAATAAACCTCGCTGGCGCGCGCGCGATAAGCGGAATCCTGCACGGCACGCTTTTCAACCGGGGTGATTTCACTGGGCACGCCGATTACGATGCGCGGATGAACAAGCACGCGTCGATTATGGGCTTTCTGAATGAAGTAGGTGAGCATCTTTTCGGTGACTTTGAAGTCCGCGATGACGCCATCTTTCATGGGTTTGATAGCCACAACGTTGCCGGGAGTCCGGCCGAGCATGTCTTTGGCTTCACGGCCCACCGCGACGACTTCCCCGGTGGATTTGTTGATCGCCACAATGGAAGGCTCGTTGACCACGATGCCTTTGCCGGCAGAAAACACCAGCGTGTTGGCAGTGCCAAGATCGATGGCGAGGTCGGAGGAAAATAAACTAAAAACCGACCTTAAGTTGTAACCGTTCTTATTCATTCCCCCGTCTCCCGTGAAAGAATTCCCTGGCCCTGAAAGCAATCAAGCCTGCCGAACCCGTTTTGTCCTCTGCACAAGCATACGCCAACACAAAAAAGGATTAAGCCAGTGCTTGTGCCGCCGATTCGCCACAAAATCCAAAGCTTACTTAGGCACCACAATGGAGACTTGCTGCTGCGCGGTTCCTCCACGGCGGTTCGAACCAATAATTGAAATCGTATGCTGCCCCGGCTCCAAAGGCTCGGTGAAATGCCGGAATTGTCCATCGGGCGCGATGTTCGGCACCGACTGGCCATTCACGATAAGCGCGGCTCCCGGCTCGGTACGTCCGACAATTTCGGCCACGCGGCCGTGAAGCTGAGTGCCCTCGATTTCGAGGATCATGTCCTGAGATTTGCCCTGCGCCACCAGCGTGAACTGAAACGTCTCACTGACTTCGCTGGTTTGCTTCTTGGCATCCTGAGCGGTGACGTTCCAGAAATACTCGCCGGGATCGAGGCCGACGATGTCCGCGGCGGTGCCTGAAACTTTCGCTTGCTTGACGATGGTGCGGAACGATGTGGTGGCGCTCAGCCGCACAGTGTACGACACAGCATCCTCCACCGGCTTCCACACGAAATGCACGGGCGAAATTTTAGGCTTCTCGTTGATGATGGGCGCCAGATTCAGCGGCTCCACGAGAGAGGGGGGCGCAAGGACGTTGGATCGCTGAATCCCGCCTCCGGTCGGGAAGCTGGCTTTCTCCCATTGGGTCAGCTCAATTTTCTGATCGCCGCGCTGCACTTCCGCGGATCCGGTAGAAACCACGATTTCATGATCGTTGCTCTGCGGGTCATTCTTGACCGAGGCACGGCTGTTCTGCCGGAGTTGCGCGCTAGCATCCTCTACGTTGACGGCCGCCTTGGAACCTGGCGAACTCCAATTGGGAGTGGCGAGGTCCACGGACCCGGTGCTGATGCGCATGGCCACGCTAGTAGGCCGGTTGCTGGCCATGGAATTCTCTTCCACGGTCACCAGCGTGTCGGACTTGACGGTATACGTGGTGCCGTCCGCAAAGGTGATGCGCGCGGCGCTGTCAGAGCCGGTCTGCACGAAATCTCCCTTGTCGAGGGTAGTCTTGTAGTCGGCGGTCACCCACTGCACGGAGTTGACCTTTTTAATTTGAACTTTGCCGTCGAGATTTACAAACTTGGCTTGCATCTGCGAGATGGGCAAGTTTTCTGTGTCGGGTGTGGAGATGGCGTTGGAAGCTTTGTGGTACAGCGTGGAATAAAGATCGGGTGAGACAAGGTATACGATGCCTAGAATTACGACGAGGAGAAGAAGCGCGTAGACGACGACGGTCTTATAGGTGACCGCCGTCCAATAGACCTCTACCCGGTGCTCTTTACCGGGAACCGCGGCGTGTTTCGGGTCGATGGGTGCTTGTACGCTCACGAGATTGGATGTTTACTGCTCCAATTTTAAAATCTAGCACAGCGATTTGAGCGCCGTTCAACTGGGCTGGCGGGTCGTAGTCAAACTGCAAATAGCGAATGAGCACACGTCCCAAAACGCCCATGAATTTCTATTCCGGAGAACGGTGTACAGCGCCCGTCTCCGGTTTCCAGGCTGGATTACCCGCGATTGTCATTGAGGGGCGCGGCGGTATCTCCTATAATTTAGGTTTGTCTAGTGATGGAGGAGACTGCTCGGATGGCTGGAGCTTCAGATAACCGGAAACTTGGGTACCGCATATTCCTGGGCGTCGTAGTGCTCGTTCTCGGCGGGAGCATGCTGCTTTACCTGGTGCCTCAAACACCCGGAACCGGCGAGGCTGCCACGGATACGGTGGCTAAGGTCGGAGATCAATCCGTCACCTTGGGAGAAGTGCGCCAGCAATTGGCGCAGATCGAACAACGAAATCAGGTGCCCAAGCCGCTGGAATCGCTCTACGCGCGGCAGATTCTTAATCAATTGGTATTTGAAAAGGAAATTGAGTACGAGGCCAAGCGGCTGGGTATAACCGTCACCGATCAGGAGCGCGCCGACCGCATCAAGCAGTATGTGCCGGGGGCCTTCAACAACGGCACCTTTGTGGGCATGGATCGCTACTCGGCGGAAGTGCAGGGGCGCTTCCAGCTTAGCGTGCCGGTCTTTGAAGAATTAATCCGCCAAGGATTGCTGGAAGAAAAATTTCGCAAGCGCGTGACCGATGGAATCAGCGTCGGGCCGGGCGAGCTGCAGGACGAATTCCGCTATAAAAATGAAAAGATAAAACTGAACTACGCAGTGATAAAGCCTGAAGAACTGGCCGCCAAGATCAATCCTACCGACGCGGAAATTAAAGCGGAGTACGAAAAAAACAAATTGCGCTACCAGATACCTGAAAAGCGGGTGGTGCGTTACGGCTTACTGGACACTACGCAGATGCGGCGCGACATCCAGGTTTCCGACGATCAGTTAAAAGTCCAGTATCAAAATAATATTCAACAATACCAGGTGCCTAATCGCGTTCACGTGGAACACATTTTATTCATGACCGTAGGGAAGACCGACGCGGAAGTCGACGAGATCAAGAAAACCGCGGAAGACGTGCTGAAACAGGCGAAGAAGGGCGGGAAGTTCGAAGACCTGGCCAAGAAATATTCAGAAGACCCCGGCACGAAAGAAAAGGGCGGTGACCTGGGTTGGATAACGCAGGGACAAACAGTGGAGGAATTTGAAAAGACCGCATTCGGCCTCGACAAAGGGCAGATATCGGACCTGGTGAAGACGAAGTACGGTTTTCACATTATCAAGGTGCTGGAAAAAGAAACGGCACGAACGAAGACCTTCGATGAGGTCAAGGACTCCTTGCGCGCTCCCATGCAACTGCAGCAGGCGGACCAGCAAGCTGCAGAAGTAGCGGATCGACTCGCGAAAGCCATACGCCAATCGAACAAAGTGTCGCTGGACGATTTAGCGAAGCAATACCAACTGACGGTGTCTCAGACGCGCCCGATTAGCGCGATTGACCCGGTGCTGGAACTCGGAAATTCCAAAGAAGTGAAGGATGCGATCTTCCGGCTGCGGCAAAATGAACTGAGTTTGCCGATCCGTACCGACCGGGGCTATGTGGTTTTGTCTGTGCAACAGATCAGCCCGGCCCACCAAGGCTCACTGGAAGAGGTTCGCGAACAAGTGGTGAATGATTTGAAGCAGGAAGAAGCTGGCAAGCTGGCGAAGACCAAGGCGGAGGAACTGGCCAAGCGCCTAAAAGCGGGTGAGAAGTTCGAAGCCGCGAAGGCGCTAGGATTGGAAGCTAAAACCAGCGAACTCATCTCCCGCAATGACTCCATCAGCGGAGCGGCGAGCGGGAAACAGCTTGCCGAAGCGTTTCAGATGAAGCCGGGTGACGTGGGAGCGCCCATGAACCTCGGAACGAATTGGATGGTCTATCGGGTGGAGACGAAAGAGGAACCGAATCCCAGTGATTTTGAGAAACAGAAGAAGAGTTTAGCGGAGCAATTGCTCCAGACCAAGCGTAACGTCGCATTTGAGGCCTTCAAGACCGCTCTCGACACGCGGCTGAAGCAAGAGGGCAAAGTTAAACTCATACCCGACAAAATGGGCGGCTTTGGAAGCCTTGGCCAGTTAAGCTGATTATTTTGTTGTGTTTATGGAAGAGCACCTAAAATGACAGGTGCTCTTGCCTTTGCTATTCCGCGCGGATACCCTAGTAGTGTTCCTACCACAGCATTTTAGCAACAAGGCCGCCGTCCGCGCGTCTTGGCCGTGCGGCTTTGCGAGTTGGAGTGTAGATCCCCGTGAAAAACAGAATTGCGGCCCGCGCTGTGACAGTACGAAACACCTACCGATGCAGCATGGAGAAAAACCAATCCGGAAAGTATTGCGTCAGGATCCAGGTGCGCTTCCCGCGTCATGCCTGGTCGCTGGAGGTATTTTTTCTGGCTTCCTCGTTTAACCGCGCGATGACCAAGCTGGAGGAGTCGCTGGATTTTCTGCAGCGGAATGAGGAAAAGCTGTGGTTCTGGGGCGTGGATCGCGCTGAAGACATGGGCTTTTCCGCGGAGTTTTTACGCGAAGCGGGGCTGAAGTTGGATCGCCGGAGCGAATTCCCACGTAAAGCTACGAATCTTACCGTGGAACCGGAATTGGAAGTGCCGGCCTTTGCGCTGGGTCCTATGCGCCGCGGGCTGGCAGAGTCAGTGGAACCCCCTCGGGTCCAAGCTGCGGGCGACTAAGATTCTTTCGAACGTTCCCTCGTCTGGCCAAGATTCACCCCTCGCAAGCAGCGAATTACCTACCCTACTGCACCCTCTCCTGTATTGACTTACACCCTTATAGAGCACATCCTGCCGCGTCGTCAGCCCCTTGCGGCGGCCACACTCACGATAAAGCAGGAGCTCCCCAGGAGGAGCCAAGAGGACAGCAATGAAAAAAAATCTTCGTTTGGCGGTAATAGCGATCTTAATGGCATCGCTGCTTGGTTTTGGCCTGGTCAGCACATCGCATGGCAAGACCGCGCGCCAATCTACACAGTCGACGGACCAGTCGCAAAGCGACTCGACTGTCGCAAAAAAGAAGAAGAAAAAACCGGCCGCGGACTCTACGGATTCAGCGAACTCTTCGCAAACCAACTCGGGCGAGGCCTCCACCACCCCAAAGAAGACCAGAACCAGGAAGAAGCGCGATTCGAACGAGGCGGCCGCAACTGACACTACCGCCAGTAAGTCCGGGACGAAGCGCGCTGCGAAAACGGACGGCGAGAACGCGAACACCACTTCAACGGCGACCAGCAAGCCGAAGAAAAGCGCTGTAACTGACCCTGCGGCGAGCGCGACGCCGCCAACCGGGGACACTGCCGTCGCCGGCGAAAGCAAGACCGGCACGGCAAATAAGAGGAGGTCAAAGAGCACCTCGAACGACTCCGGCAATGCCGCAAGCTCGGCGAGCGGGAATTCCACAAATCCCACGACTGGGGCCAATTCCGGCAATACCACCAGCGCACGAATGAAGGAACCGACGGGCAAGACGAAAGATTCGACCGACAACACCCGGCAATCGTCCAATTCCTCCAGCACCGGCGACGCAGCAACACCGCCGACGGCTCCGCCGGCGACCGGCAACTCCGGCAACACCACCAGCGCGCGGATCCCGCCGAAATCCATGAACGAGCAGTCTGCCCCTGCGAACAGCAACGGGATGGTATGGGTTAATACCGAGTCGGGCGTTTATCACAAACCGGGCACGCGATGGTACGGCAAAACCAAACAAGGAAAATACATGACGGAAGCCGATGCGCAGAAGGCAGGGTATCGCGCCTCGGAAAAAAATTAGCAGAAGGCATCTGGGCAGCCAAAATCCGGAGGAGGAATCCATGACGAAACATGTAATGCGGTTGCTGGTAGCGATGGTAGTCGTCTTTTGCGGCACCAATCTAGCTGTTTCGCAGCCGAGGACCGCTGCGGGCAAGTTCAGTGCCTTTGCGGCTGCGCTTCCGGCTGACGATCTGGTGGATATAAATTCAGCGACCCTGGATCAATTAAAGGCGCTTCCAGGAATCGGAGACGCCTACGCGCAGAAAATAATCGATGGCCGGCCGTACGCGAAGAAGACGGATCTTACGCGCAAAAAAATCATTCCGGTGGCAACTTATAAAAAGATTGAGGACAAAATAATTGCCAAACAAGACAAAGCCACTATGAAGAACGGGAAACCTCATTAGAGGTGATTCTGGGAAATTAGAAGAGATTCCGGGAGGCCGACACTTAACCGTGCTGGCCTTTTTTTTGGGCGAGGTTTATTTCGCGCTGCACAGTCAGATGTGTTTGCTGCCTGGTGCATCAGCGAAAAATCAGGGTTGGACCCGGACCTTTGCCGCATAGAAGTTAAACGTTGACCTGTTGAGCAGCAACGCCCGGATGGACACCGTCTGACCCACCGTGACGCTGTTAACATCCGCCACGCCGTCAAAACTCGTAGCGGCAGTGATGGTATCCACCTGCGGATTGGTTACGAAGGTCATGAATGGCGGCAAATTCGAAAGCGTGAAAGTTTGGCCGGAGACAGTTTGCACCGTTCCGGTAGTGCGCGTGAATCGCAAGAGGACCCGGTCCGCCGTAATCGCCTGATTTCCAGCCGCTGCGGTTCCCGTAGCTGCCGTGACATGCACCATCACATCCTGCCCATTCACAAGATCGGCTTCGCCGGTAAATAACGTGGTCACGTTGCTGGGTGGCAGCGACGCGTTATTAAAAAATTCGTCCAGGTCCACAGCGAAAGTCGGATTAACCAGCGTTACCAGAAATACGTCGCCGGGATTCGCCGCCGCTAATGTTGCATTCCCGGTCGCAAGAACCTTGTTCGCCACCACCAGGTTGAACTGCCCGGGTGTCGCGGTATTGATCAGCGTTCCTTCGACTTCATCCTGCGGAATGGCATTCAGGAGGTCGGCAGAGACGAGCGACAGTGTTCCGCTGGTACTTACCGTGGCATCCACGCTGACAACCGTCTGATTCACCACCAGGCACGTGGCATTCAACGCCGCACACAAGCCTTGTGGATCTTCAATCACCGGCGTCGACGGCAGCGCAAATTGCAAGGAGATACCATTGCTGGCCGTCACCGTTATCGAGGTTGAAGATTTAGCGGCGACCAGCCCCACGAAATCCTCAATCAAATCGAGCGCGCCGCTTGGTGCGCCGGTGCGCGGAAGCGTTGCCGCAGTGACGACATCCGCGGCGCTAAAATTCAGCGCCAATGTGCCGGACGTAACGGTAATCGCGTCGTTCAAATTCAAGTTCAGCGAAATACCTTTAGCTTGGCCGGCGGTCAGTGTCAGGGGAAATGGCGCCGAAATTACTTGTGACGATCCTGCCGTCAGCACAATTTTGCAAATGGTGCCGGTCAGGCATGTTCCATTCAGCGTGGCCCCGGACTGGTTATCTATCGTTAGCGTCGGGGCAGAAAACGTTACGGTGGCGCTGGTATAGGTGGCCGCGGGCAACGAAAGCGTACCCAGGAATGCGGTGTCGGTCTGCAAGCGAGTCAGATCCACAGGATAGACCGTGGGCGAGAGCGTCATTGCGACGGCACTCCCGGTGGTGGGATTCAGAGTGATGCCGGTAATGTCCACGGTCGCCGAGAGCACGGAAATATTGGTCAACGACACGTCCGGCTTAGACGTCAGGGTCACCGTGAGACTGGCGGATTGGTTGCCGCCACCGCCAGTCCCTCCTCCGCCGCCGACCGTGGCTTGCTTGCCGCCACCGCTACAACCCGCGAGCGAGATGATCACGCCGAGAAGTACGTACCCAAGCTTTTTGTTGCGCATCATGGTCCACCCCACGTGGACGTTGCTAAAAATCAGCTGAATCAGTGCCGATTGCGACCGCAGTCGAATGTAACGCGACCTTGGTGGCCATGTCGCCGCAAAAGCTGTTTGTGGTGCTCAAGTATTAAAGCCGAGCACCGGCTAAAGGTGTGGTATGTCGCCAGATGCCTGTTCCACATGAGGCGGTATGTTAAGGTAACTATTCACCTCTATTATAAATTCCGAATTCCTGCAGGAGACATTGGCCATCGTGGCACGCAATATAAGAGCAACGACTGATAAAAGTGCCGCGTTGGCCAGCGATCTGGAGCGCACCACGCAAGCCCCTGAACAGCAACGCGCCAAAGAGCACGCGAATGGCGATACTCCGGCCATAGCGCGACCTGCCAGCGCCCGGGCCCGTGAGGGCACCGGCCCTTCCGCAACGCCGCCAGAAAAGCCCCACGATAAAGCATCGGCACAAACCAACCCCTCGATGCATGACGTATTCGGCCCCTCAGGTTTTCTGCAACGCTGCATGATCGGTGGCTACGAGCATCGGCCTGGCCAATTAGAAATGGCCGAAGTGGTGCACGACGCGTTCGAACAACATCACCATGCGGTCGTGGAAGCCGGCACCGGTACCGGAAAGACTCTCGCTTACTTGATCCCCGCGATCTGCAGCGGACGCCGCGTGGTGATTTCGACGGCCACCAAATCTTTGCAGGAGCAGCTGTACCAGAAAGATATTCCCTTTCTGCAGAAACACTTCGCGCCCAACCTAAAGGTCGCGGTGATGAAGGGCCGTTCGAATTTTCTGTGCCGCGCCCGCGTCAATCAAATGGCCAACCAGCCTTTGCTGAAGGGCCTGGAGGAAATTGACGCTTTCCGGCAGATTCGCGAATGGTCCAAATTAACCGAAACCGGAGACCGCAGCGAACTGACTTTTCTTTCCGATGATTCCGATCTGTGGACCCGCCTCGATGCCCGGCGAGATACCTGCACCGGACAAAAGTGCGATCACTTCAACGAGTGCTTCGTGACCGCCATGCATCGGCGCGCGAAGGAAGCTGACCTAATCATCGTCAATCATCATTTGTTTTTCGCCGACCTCTCGCTGAAGCAGGACGATTTTGGCAGCATCCTCCCCGAATATTCCGCGGTAATTTTCGACGAGGCGCACGAAATCGAGGACGTGGCTAGCGATTACTTTGGCCGGCAGATTTCTAATTATCGTTTTGAGGAGTTGGCGCGCGACGCCGACCAATCCTTGAGGCTGCTCAACCTGGGCTCGCCTTCGATCCTGCGGCGCACGCAGCGTGTTCGCGAAAGGACGCGCGCCTTTTTCGAAGCGTTTCCGCCTCGCGATGGGCGTTTCCCCTTTGCGCGCAGCGAACGCGACGCATTTGTGGAGCAACATCGCGAAGCCTACGATTCCGTGTTGACGGCGCTGAAAGGCCTGGAAACGGAAATCGCCGCCATGACGCAAAAGCCCGAAGAATTGTTGCGCATCGCCAGGCGCAGTTTCGAGCTGCGTCAGGAAGTGGCCTTCCTGTTTGAATCCAATGAAAAAAATTACGTGTATTGGTACGAGCGCCGCAACAAAGGCGTGTTTTTGACCGCCACGCCGATCGATGTGAGCCAGATCCTGCGCCAGCGGCTTTTCGAGCAATTCGATACCGTGGTGTTAACTTCCGCGACGCTTACAGTGGGTGGACGATTCGAATTCATTCGCCAGCGCCTGGGCCTCGATCACGTCAAAGAGCGCACTCTGCCGCCTGAATTCGATTACGCCGAACAAGCCCTGCTGTATTTGCCGAGCAAAATGCCGGACATTCGCGATGCCGGTTTCGCATCCAAAGCGGCGGATGAAATTGTGCAATTGCTGGAACACAGCCAGGGCCGCGCGTTTTGCCTTTTCACCAGCTATAGCCAGATGAACGATTTGTTCGAACGCGTTCGCACGCGCGTGAGCTTTCCACTGCTCCTGCAAGGTACCGCGCCTCGGTCTGTGTTATTGGAGCGCTTCAAAAACACGCCTGCCGCGGTTCTGTTCGCCACTTCGAGCTTTTGGCAAGGTGTGGACGTTCCCGGTGAGCAGCTTTCTCTCGTAATCGTGGACCGCTTGCCCTTTGCAGTTCCCAGCGATCCCATCGTGGCCGCCCGCGTGCGCGCATTACAGGACGACGGCCGCAATCCCTTCTCAGAGTTTCAGGTGCCGCAAGCGGTGCTGGCCTTAAAACAAGGTTTCGGCCGCTTGATTCGAACCAAGACCGACCGTGGCGTTCTAGCCTTGTTGGACACCCGCATCCAACGCATGCCCTATGGTAAAATTTTCTTGGAATCGCTGCCGAACTACCGCATTACGCATAATTCGGCTGACGCTGCGCGTTTCCTCGAGAGTTAAAGAGACGCAGAGTCCTTCCCAGCGCAATTTGAGGATCCATGTTTGAAGTCAGCGTAGAAGAAACATTTTCCGCGGGTCACGCCCTGCGCGGATACCGTGGCAAGTGCGAAAACGTGCACGGGCACAATTACCGGGTGCGTGTCACGCTCGAAGGACCGCAACTAGACGACATCGGTTTGCTGGTGGATTTCACGGAATTGAAGCGCGTCGTGCGCGAGATTATGGGCCGGCTCGATCATCAATTTATCAATGATCTCGAGCCCTTCAAAACCGTCAATCCATCGGCGGAAAATTTGGCCAAATATTTTCATGACGAGGTCACGCGCTTGTTGCGTGGCTTGCCTCCGGGCGCGCATGTAACGGACGTGATTTTGTGGGAGACGGATACCAGCCGGGCGCAGTATCGTCCGGCCACCTAAGTTCATGTATCGAGCATTTTTCATCATCATGATTCCCGTAATCCTAGTCGCGTTAGGTTACATTTTCGTTTTGCGATCTCTGGGAATTCCGCCCGGCTATTTCAGACTTTTTGTGGCCGTGACGCTTTTTTTCGGCGCGGTCGTATGGCTGGCGCGTAAATCGCACAAGGCTAAGGCGGGAGAACAGTAGCCTCGCCTTCGAAACAATTCTTCACGAGGATTCGAGTCTCTAGGCCATGTTTATCACCGAAATATTCAAGTCAATTCAAGGGGAAGGCACCCGCGCAGGCTTGCCGTGCATTTTCGTGCGCTTGACGGGATGCAATTTGCGCTGCACCTGGTGCGACACTGCGTACGCCTTTCATGGCGGCAAAAAAATGAGCGTTACGGAGGTGGCCGCGCGAGTCGATCAACTGTCGGGACGCATTCCGGGTGCCACATCAGGAGCAAGCAATTCTGTTATGGCCGTGCCGCTGGTGGAATTAACTGGTGGCGAGCCATTGCTGCAGGAGGAAATCTACCCGCTGGCTCAGCAATTACTCGCTTCCGGGTACACCGTGATGATCGAAACCAGCGGCGAGCGCTTCATCGGCAAATTGCCGCGCGAGGTAATTAAGATCGTCGACGTGAAATGTCCCGACTCCGGCGAGCCAGACACCTTTGAAATGCGCAACCTGGAAGCGCTCAGCCCCAACGACGAAATTAAATTTGTACTTTCCACGCAGCGCGATTATGAATTCGCCCGAGAATTTACTTTGCAGCACAATTTGCCCGAACGCGTCCACCAAGTCTTGTTCTCACCCGTTTTCGAGGGCCCGGAAGGCAAATGGCCGGGCCTGGAGGCGCGCAAAGTAGTGGAATGGATTCTCGAAGATTCGCTGCCAGTAAGGTTGGGATTACAGCTGCACAAGTTCGTCTGGGATCCCGCAATGAAAGGCGTTTGAAGAATGGCTAGCGCAAAAATTCAAAACGTGAACGCAGTGGTGCTGCTCAGCGGTGGCATGGATTCGTGCGTATGCGCGGCGATAGCAATACATCAGCACGGGGCGGAGCACGTCGCGTTACTGCACGCCGGTTATGGCCAGCGCACGCAAAAGCGCGAGCGGCAAGCTTTCGAATCCATCGCCGATTTCTATCATGTGCAACATCGGCTGATTGTTCAACTCGATCATTTTCGAGCCATCGGCGGCTCCGCGCTTACCGACGGCCGCATCGCCGTCCCCGAGCATCAGCAAATTTCTGACGGCGGCCTGGGCGTGAGCGAAATCCCCGTCACTTACGTGCCTTTTCGGAACGCGCATTTTCTTTCCGTAGCGGTGAGCTGGGCTGAAGTCCTCGGCGCTCATTCCATCTACATCGGCGCAGTCGCGCAAGACAGCTCCGGCTATCCCGATTGCCGCCCGGAATATTATCGCGTCTTTCAGGAATTGATTCGCGTGGGCACGCGTCCTGAAACGCATATTGAAATCGCCACGCCTGTAATCGCTCTGAAGAAAAGTGCCATCATTCGCAAAGGCATCGAGCTCGGCGCTCCGCTGCATCTTACCTGGTCATGCTACCAAAGCGAGGACATTCCCTGCGGGGTATGCGACAGTTGTCTGCTGCGTATGCGCGCCTTTGCGGAGGCTGGCGCGAGCGATCCCATTTCTCAGCGTGGCGCCGCAGCCCACTCCTGACCTTTGAAACCAACACCGAATACAGTGATAATGGTGCGCGCCTCGCCCGGGCGGTAGCCGTTGCAAAGGAGAATCGAGCATGAGGAAATACGCGAGTTCGTGGCTGTTAAGTTTCTGCACCGTGGCGCTATTTGTTTCTGTGCTGATTCCGCGCGCCGCTGCGCAAGGCGATGGCGTGGTTCGTGGACAAATTATGGATGTCACCGGCAAGCCTTGGGTTGATGTTGGGATCCAGCTGGTGAGCGATCAAGGCGTGAAGCAGGATACGAAAACCGATAAGAGTGGCAATTACAGTTTTCGCGGCCTGAGGCCGGGAGTGTATAGCGTATTGGTAACCCTGCCGGCGCCCAATAAACCGTACGAAGTAAAGGTTCAGGTGCAAAGCGGCGCTGAGGCTAAGGGGGATGTGAATTTCAAGGACGTTGTTACCAAACAAGGTTCGGCGGCCGCTGAACAAGTCAAAAAACAGGAAGAAGAAAAAGCCAAATTCGAAGGCATGAAGCAACATTTCACGGCCGGCACCACGCTCTTGGAGCAGGAACGCAAGGCCAAGGAAGATGCAGGCAAAGCCCCCGCCGATCAACGTGATGCGGCAAAGGCCAAGGTCACCGATCTTTCCAACCAGGCGGTCGCGGAACTTACCGCCGCACAAAAAGCGGCTGCGGAAAAAGACCCCAATCAGCACATTATCTGGGCCAAGCTCGCGGAAGCTTACGACCTCGCCGGCCGCAACGACGACGCCATCAACGCGTATCAGCAAGCTATCGCCGCCAAGCCGGACGTCCCGGGCTATTACAACAACTTGGGGAACGTTCAAGCCCGCAGCGGCAAGGTTGACGAGGCCCGCGCTTCCTACACCAAGAGTGCGGAACTCGATCCTCCCAATGCCGCAACGGCGTGGCGCAATTTTGGCATCAGCTTGTACAACGCCGGCCGTTTGAAGGAAGCTGTCGAGCCTTTAAAGAAAGCCAGCGAGCTGGATTCAAAAAATCCGCAAGTGTGGTATTTGCTGGGCGCTGCGTTGGTCGGCACGATGGAGACCAAAAAGAACGGCGACAAACTGGAGTTCGTCATTCAGCCAGGAACCGTCGAAGCCTATCAAAAAGCCGTGGAGCTTGATCCCAATGGCGGACCCAATAGCTACGGCGCACAAGCCAAGCTTGGTCTCGAAGCTTTGCAACAAATTCAGCCCGGTATCGACACGAAAGTAAATACGCGCAAAAAGAAGAATTGATTGATGCCTGTTTCCTTGGCCGGTTCCGCATAACGGGATCGGCCTTTTTTTTTTGTTCCAACCTTTTTTTCCTCTTCCAATAAATGTGCGGAGGATTAGCTGTTGGATGCTTCCCACACCGTAGCGAAGTGGGGATTTTGTATTCATTACCGGATAGCTGTCGCGTACACTAGCCCGCAGAGCGCAGGGGTCCGTTCTTTTGCAAGCGACCGCCCCAAAAAACATTGGAAACAATCTGCCTGCCGCCAGTTCACCAGAATGGGCGGCTCTACTGCAGTGCGCCTCTGCTCGTCCTGACTTCCCGCTACTTTCTGCATTGCTCCGCGAGGTGTCCTGGCCAGCGCTATTTACGTTGGCCGTAGAACATGGCGTCATTTCGCTGCTGGCGTCTGCATTGGCGCAGTTCGAGGAGAACCTCGCGCCACCAGAGTTCGCCGACAAAATCCGAGATCTTCACCGCGCGCAAGTGCTGTCCGCGTTGCAGATGACCGCTGAGCTATTTCGACTGGTTGATTGGTTTCGCGAAGCCAGATTGGATGCTCTGCTGGTAAAAGGTCCTACCCTGGCTTTACGCGCTTACGGCGACAGCGTCGCGCGAGAATATGGCGATCTCGACTTTGTCATCCGCCAGAAAGACATCCTTCGCGCCACCGGGCTAATGATTTCCGCCGGCTACGAGCCCGAAATTCCTGTAGAGCTAATCAGCCCCAAAAAAATTCCAGGACAATATCTTTTGGTTCGAATTGCTGCTCCGCTCCTCGTGGAGCTGCACACCGAACGCACCATGCGTTATTTCCCTCGCGGGCTCCCCATCGAAAAATTTTTCTCCCGGCGGCAATATGTGAACGTCGATGGCCACCACATCCCCGCTCTCGCCATTGAGGATGAGCTGCTCCTGATTTGTGTTCACGGCGCCAAACATCTTTGGGGGCGTTTATCAATGATCGCCGATGTCGCCGCATTCGTATCGCGGCAAACGGCCTTGAACTGGGAGCGCAGCTTTGCCACTGCGCGGGCTGTCGGCGCGGAACGCATGTTGCATACTGGCCTGCTTCTCGCAGGCAATTTACTGGGCGCTGCTCCGCCGCAAAATGTATGGTCGCAGCTGCAATCAGATGGGTCGGCCTCACAGTTAGCCGTGAAGACTGCAACCTGGCTGCCTTCAGGCGGACAGGCAGCACCGGGATTATTCTCGCGCGCTCTTTATCGCGTGCGCATGCGTGGGAGCGTAATTTCAGGATTAGGTTACTTGCTTCGGCTTACGTTCTCGCCTACCCAGGAAGATTGGTCCGCTGGGGCGGAAAATAAGCATGACGGACGTTTCGCAGCGCTGCGAAGGCCTGTTCGCCTTGCCAAGAAATATCGTGGTGGCGAAAAATCCTGATCGATTTCGCCATTAAATCGCGAGACATCTGAAATGAAAAAGCCCGGACGCGGAAAAATGTCCGGGCTCTTTCTCACTAGCCTGTCTAGATATTCGTGCGATGCCCGATAGCGTGTCTTGTCGTCGTTGCAGGTGCGGGCAGTTCCGCGTTCAGAGAAATTTCGCTCTTGTTGCGCAGCACGCCCAGTTTTACCGTACGGGTTTTGTCTTTGCTCTCTTTGTCTTTGTTGTCGGTGTCTTTATTTTTCTCGCCGTGCTGTGCCGCAAGCTTTTGACGCAGGTCTCCCACCGAACGAATACGTTCGCCATTTAGCGAAGTAATGACATCCCCGGCCTTTATTCCAGCCTTCTCCGCCGGTGAACCCGAATTTACGGAGCGCACCAGAATGCCCTCACCGTCGGGAGCGCCGAAAAAAGACCCTAGCTGTCCCGCGAGGTCCTCGGCATCAATGCCCAGTCGCGGAGGGCCGGAGAAAACCACCGGGCCATCCCAATCGACCGACGGCATCTCCGGAATTTCCGCGACTTGCGGCAGATCCGGCATCTCCGGTAATTCCGGCATGCGAAACGCGAACGTACCGGGCGTAACTCTGTTCATGTTGTGCCGCAATTCTTCAGCCTTGCCCAGCGTCACGCTGATTTTTTGCGTATGTCCGTCTCGCCACACAGTAAGCTGTACATTTCGGCCTGCAGGAACTTCGCGAATCATGCGACGAAATTGCATTGCGCCTTCCACCTGCTGCCCATTGATTTCCGTAACCACGTCATTTTCTCGAAGACCTGATTTTGATGCGGGGCTGTCGGGAGCAATTCTACCGAGCACGACGCCGCGCTCGCTTGGCAGTTTTAATTCCTTGGCGTTGTCGCCGGTAACTTCCCGCGTTTCGACACCGAGCCAGCTTCCACCTTCTTCTCCAACCATCACATTGAAATCGCGCACTTGGGGCTCAACTACTTCCTGATTTCCAGCCTGGTGCGCTCTCCGAGCAGCGGTATATCCCGGCGCTGCGATCAATGCAGCGCACAGCGCGGCCGTGCCGCCTGCAATACTCCATATGCCTTTGTTCATAAATCTCTCCTCCAAAAAAAATTAGCTTCTGCGAATTTAGACGCAGCAAAAGCTAAACCGTGGACTTCAACACCACCACGCGAATACCGCCGTTCACGGTATGCAAATGAATGGGAGCCCCGCCCTTGCCTATTTTCCCGTGTATTTCTCGTGGATGCAGAGAGCTTTCCAGCGACAGTGGCAATTCCGAAGAAAAATTTCCATTCAAGCAGCGCGCGTCCAGATTTGCCTGCAGATCGGAGGGCACAGCCAGCAGCAAAGAACCGTTAGTCGTTTCCGCCGTAGCTTCGCCCTTCTCGTCTCGTGTGGCCCCGAGATGCGCAAGTTCCAGATGCACATTGCCATTGGTGGTGTGTGCGTGAACGGAGCCGCCGCCTTCATACACCTCGATATTTCCATTGACGGTATGGAGATCTTCGATGACGTCCACTCCCGCGATACGCAAAGTGCCGTTCACCGTTCCCACGTGCTCCACGTGCGCGCTGTGCGGCACATGAATGACGTATTCCACGGCGACTTCCACGCCGGCGTTCTGCGGATAGCGCGTAATCACGGAGACCGCGCGAGGTTTCGCGTCCACTTCAATCGAAACGCGATCCAAGTCCGACTCCTTACTCTTGGCAGTCTTCACCGCGTGGACTTCGATGGCGTCGCGATCCCAGCCTTGCACTTCCACCGTGCCGTTTACATTTTGCAGTTCAAATGAGCCGCCCGACTGCAACGGGTAGCTCTGATCGAAATCCTTGCTCATCGCCAACCCGGAAGCGGCACAGGCCGCACCCGCCACACACAGAATTAAAGCTGCGCGCAACGCATGTCGAAGCATCGATTTTTACCCCCTTCGATTTTTACGACGGACCCGGACCCCAACGCGAAACTAAGACTTGCACTCCGACCAAATCTTAATGCCGCTTACAGCTACGCAATTACTTGCGCCCTCAAATTCAATTCAGCTGAAAATTAAATGTCACCGTCGAAACCACCTCGACCTGTTTACCGTTCATCCATGCAGGTTTGCCGCGCCACTGTTTCACCGCGGCGATTGCGGCATCCGCCAGCGTCGGCTCGCCCTGCAGCCGCTTCAATACTTCCACGCGCCCGTCTTTCAGCACCCGCACCTGCAACTTCACTACTCCCTGAATGCCCACACGCTGCGCCAACTCCGGGTAAGCCGGATGAGGGGAATAAGTAAGGCGATTGCGAAATTCGTCAGCATCCTCGCGCAAGCCTCCGGTAACCGCCACTTCCAGTTTGCCCATCCAACTCTCTAACCAATCTCTTTGCGAATCCACCTGCTGTTGTGTCGGCGGGGGCGCTGGAGAAACCGGTGGCGCCGGCTGAGCCACGTCTACGACGCGCAAGCGTTCCTGCTGTTCGCGAATCCGCGACTCTCGCAATGACGGATCGGAATCCAGGAATTGCAGTCGAATCTTTCCCACAGAAGTCCGCAGCTTTAACGGAAGGCCGCCGCCATTCAACACGCCGATGGCATGTACAGGGCCCGTGCTGTTGGACTCCGCGGTTTGAAAACTTAAATGCAGTGCGGGATCGGCTTCGATGCGATGTTCGCCGCCCTTCGCGACCAGCGCGTCGATATTCACGGCGAGGTTACGCGGCAAAAACACTACAATGTCGCCATTCCCGGACGCGAGTTGCGAGGCTCCTGCAAGCTGTACGGTCGCTGGATGTGCGGATGCACCGCCGGACAAATTATTAGAACCGCCGCCACCACCGCCTTCAGGTCCGCTTGAGGGATTGATCCACGCGGTAATCGACCCGTCTGCCGTGGCCGCCTGCACCGCTCCGGCAACGCGCGTCAGGCAAATGCTGCCGCCGCTGGACTCCACTTCCATGGGCCCGGCAACATACATGATTCGAATGCCGCCGCCACCTGTCTGCGCGCGCACCGAGCCTCGCACTTCGCCAAAATCAATCTGTCCGCCGCCGGTGCGCACATTGACGAAACTTCCTGCATGCCCAACGGTAATGTTTCCGCCGTCGGTATCCAGATCAGCGCGCCCGCCAATCGTGCCCGCGCGAATGTGACCGCCTCCGCTGCGCAGCGCGGCGTCGCCGGTAACGTTTCCCACATTGATGTGCCCGCCCCCGGTAAACACGTTCAAGTTACCGGCCACATCGAGCACCTGAATGTGCCCGCCTTCTGTTCGCAATTTCGATGAGCCCTGGTTCGAGTTGCTGATGTCGCTATTGGCGTTCACCTGATGCACGCGCATGTGTTGCGCTACGTTCTGCAAGCCGCCGACGCCAATCCGCCCGGTGCGTATATTTCCTCCCTGCGTGATAAGCGTCGCGGTGCCGCCAATATTCTGAGTCTCAATGTCGCCTGCCTCGGTCTTCACGTCCAGGCTGTATCCCGTGGGTACGGCAATTTCAAATTGCACCCAGAATTGCGCGCCGGATGCCGCTGCTCGCGCGGCCTGTGGGGGCAACGCGCCTTCTATCTCGACACCCGCATAGGTAGCTTTGGCGCGCAGAACATATTTATCCAGCAACGCTTGAGCCTGCGGCGCCCGCGCATCTGTTTCGATGCGCACTGTGTAACGCACCGCCGGGGTCGCGCCTGCTTCCAGCGTGATAATTCGTACAGAGCCCAGATCGGCGCTTAGCCGCAACGTCAACCCGTCTTGGGTCTCGAGTTGACCGGTGCGCTGGTCAAAGGCGTGCGGCGTTACCGGCTCGCCCGGTTTGGTGTGCTCGAGAGGATCAAACTCCGCGGCGGCCCGGACGCGAATAGCAAACGTACAGACACAAAGAATAATCGCCAATGTGCAGAGCCACGGCGCACTGCGAAAAATCCCGCCTGGAAATTTACTTTTGTAATGGAAAGAAGCTTTCATTGATGAACTAAATCCCGCTGGTCACTACTGAGGTTCTCGTGGCCCAATCTGCCGCAACGCCGCCGCGCTGCGCAACCGCACATAGCGGCTGGGATCGCGCTTTTGCAGCTCTTCCAGAGTGTGAATCACTTTCTCCACGGAAGCGTCCGAGATCATCGCGCTGGAATCGCCGGACGAACTCGCCTGCAGGTCATCGGACTGCTCATCCAAATTTTCTGGCGCGCCTGCAAATTTGGGATAGGAAACCACATTTGAGCCCTGCGACTCGTGTTCCAACGAGTGCACCAGCATATTCACAACTTCCACGCGCACGCCCGGATTCGCATCATGTGCCAACGCATCCAGCATGGCTTCTCGCACCGCATCATCCGAAGCCGCATCCTTCAGCGCTTCTAGGGCCTTCATGCGCACCGCGGGATTCTGATCCCTCCGCGCGGCCAACAAAAGCGCCTTACGCACTTGCGCATCTCGCGCCTGCGCTTTGAGCGCATCCAGGCAATCCAGCCGCACACCCGCATCGAAACGCTCGCCATTTTCCACCACATACGTAAGTACCCGCCGCATGTTGCTATCGTCCACATTGCCGGAAAGCACCATGGGCTGCTCGGCGCGCAATTGCAGTTGCACCGTGCCGGGCGCGGCATTCGGCCACGGCGCAAGATTAATTCCCGCCACCGCCATTTTCGAAAGCTGCTCGTCGGTCAGTTTTTGCGAAGCCAGGACGTTTACAGCGCGGCCGTTGTTGTTGCCGGGAAGTCCGCTTTGTAGCCAGGGCATCACTTCCGCGCCCAACAAAACTCCAAAGAAAATCAGCAGTGCGCCGCTCCACGCCGGTCGCAAAGCCATCCAGCGCCGCACCCAGCCAAACGGCTGCCAATGCTCACGGACGGGTGTCACGGAAAGATCGTCAAGCGTTTCGGCCAGTTGGCTGCGGCACTGCGACAGCAGCGCATCCGCGGAATCGACTTCGCGCGCGGGAGGATTCGCGGTCTCCATCGCTTCCCACAAAGCTCGCTCACCCGCGAGTTGTTCCGCGCACAAGGCGCACACCGCAAGATGCTCATCGATCAGCTCGCGTTCTTTCTCGCTGACCTCATCGCAAGCGTAGAAAACCAGAATGGGGGCAATGTTGGCGCAACGCGACTTTTTATCCGCCGCGCTCATCGCAGCTCTCCCAATTCATGCCGCAGTTTGCGCGTCGCACGGAACAGCGAGTTCTTCACCGTCTCTTCGGTGGTTCCTAGCGCATCACCGATGGCGCGCAGCTTCAGCCCCTGATAATGCTTCATCTCAAATACGATGCGCTCGCGAGGTGAAAGGCGTTCCATCGCCGTTGCGATTCGCGCCTTGATCTCTAGTCCAAACATGGTGCGTTCAGGATCGAGGGTGGGCCGGTGTTCCCGCTGCCGCTCGAAAAAGTCGGTGATGCCCTCGTCGTGGTGCCCATGATTCGTCTCCGGTGCTTGATCCTCGGGCCGCGCTTGCCGGCGGCGCAAATGGTCGAGGCACACGTTGGTGACGATGCGATACAGCCAGGTGTAAAAGCTGCATTCAAAACGGAATCGGTGCAGGTTGCGATAGACCTTGAGGAACGCTTCTTGATAGACGTCGCGCGCGTCTTCCGGGCGCTTCATCAAATTCAGCGCCAGGCGCAAAACGTCCCGGTCGTAACGGTGAACAAGTTCCTCGAAAGCGGCACGGTTGCCGACTTGGGCCTCAATCACGAGCGCCCGGTCATCGAGGTTCGGCAGAGAAGTCACCGCGCCCAGGGCGGCGTCTCCGCTGCCCGCGCCTCCAGCTTCACCGGCCACAGCCAAAACCCATCGTGGAAGCGACATTCTTCGCCTTCTGTTCGCGTGTCGTCCTTGAAAATGTGTCGTGGCGCGCGCCACTACACAATAATGCAAGTTTCTTCATTAGGCCAACACGGAACACCCGTGCGACCACCCTGTTTGGACGTGCCGCTACCTCATGGGTGAGCATCGCTTCCTGAAGTAACAACGCACGGCTGAGGGGTTTTGTTTCCTGTCAATTTATTCCATCCGGCAATGGAGGTCCTTCATTTTGTTGAGGAAACCGAAGTGAAATTTCTGCTAACTCTGGGCTTCCGCGCGAGTGGGTCGCCTACGCCAGGCCGCCAGCGGCCACGCCAGCAGGCCAGCCAATATCAACAGAACCACGTACCCATTGGCGCGGTAGAAAGTGTCCGGTTGCGAAACCAGTTTTGCCGCGGCTGCCAGTAGCGAAATACCAGTCACGACCAGGAAACTGCCGAGGATGTTAAAGCGCACCACCCGCCTTATGCCGAATACCAGCAATCCTAGAAGCAGAGCTCCCGCGAGAAACTGTTTGGCGAAATCCGCCGGTGTCCCCCAATCCGTGCCCACGGTTGCCAACGCGGCGCTAAGAAAAAGTAACAGCCTCAGCCACGGTTGCTTCACATTGGTGGCCACGAAGGAAGCGCAGAGCGCCACCAGCCCGGTGTACATCAGCGCCCGGAGCAATACTGTGCCAAAAATTGCCGCGGCAGGCAGAGTCGCGTCAAAGTCGCCGCCCAAGGAAGATTCAACGCCACGATGCGCGGTGGGCCAAAGGGCAGACAGGGCTGCAATCAGCCGGCTAAATCCGATCACCGCAGCAGTACCGCCCACCCCGATCAAGAGTGCGTCGCGGTAATATAGCCGGGACATTCCCGTCCACCCTGGCAGGCGTTCTTCACCGAAGGCACGCCTCGCGAAATACCAGGCCATGCCAAAAAGCAGCACGATCCCGGCGAAATACACCGCCGCTCCGAGCACCGCGCCGATGCCGATTTCCACAAGTATGGTCTTGAAGGGAATGGCCGTCTGATACGCATTCATAAAACTAGCGATGCGATCGCCGAAAGCAAAAATAATCACATACGCCGCGAGCCCCCACAGCCCCCACACTGCCAGCCGCCGCCACGGAATGAAATGCGCATCGTCGGAGCGCAAATTTTTCAGGAATACAATTAGCGCCACGACCATGAACCCGCCCAAAACCAGAATCGGCATCACCATCGAAACAAGTACACGCGGGAGGGTCAGCTCGGACTGCTGGCGCCTCCACTCGTCGGGAATTTTTATATACGTGCGATAGTCGGACACTTCGTCGGCGAGAACCGCCACTGCGATACGCTCATGCGCGTGTGATTTGGAATCTGCTTGCGTCCCGGAGTCATCGAGCGCACGATTTTGTTCCCACGTGAGCTGGTGGTCCACGCGATGCGGATGCTTATCTGACTTCGCTTCTATCAGCGCCCATTGCGCCAGATCAATATGCTGCGTGTTGCGCAGGTAATCTTCCGCGCGCTTCACGGCTTCATCCTTGCTGAGCGAAGCGCCGGGAGCGTCTTCGCTCAAAATATGATGCGCCGAATGCAGCGCACCGTTCGGGCGCAGCACCGGCACCCATTCTTCGGGCTGCCTGTCGCGGAAATAGCGAACTCTCCAAAGCGCGCCGGGCACTTCCTTTTCGTAAATTTCGTTCACCCTGGCTATACCGACGCGCTCGCGCAAGAATTCATTCGTCAGCGGATCAGTAGTATTGGCGAGCAGCACCGCGTGATGGTAAGAGCCGGGGTCTATTCCACGCTTGCGAAGAACTTCATCCGCATCGGTCAGCGCCGTCCGCGCATTGACGGAAAGCTTCAGGTAATCCCCGATAGCAGGTTCTTTGACGCGCCAGGCCAGCAACCCTCCGATTACCAGGCAGGCCGCAAGAACGCCAATCAATCCGGGCGTGAGTGCGTCGTATATGCGCACCTTTCCTGACGACGCACGGTCCTCAACGATTTCATCCACGACACTTATTTCCGGCGCGGGCCCTGCGCGATTTAACAAATCGTCCACCGTCGCAAAGTGCCCTCGTCTCAAATACGACACACCGGAAAAGATCAACGGCGCCAGCGCCGCGGCCCCCACAATCACACCCGAAATTTTGAAATACACGCTGTTGGAGCGCACCAGCAGCAAGCCCACCAGCGACGCATCCACCGTGTAGTGCCAGATAAGCGTGGCCAGAATGCCCCAATGCAGCATGACGATTCCGGCCACGATGCCGATAATTCCCACTTCAATTCCGCGCGTGTAACCAGGTTCCTGCGGATATGCGCTATGCAGGAAGCTCCACGAAAACGCCGGCAGAATAATTGCCAGCACACGCGATTTGGTCAAACGACCTATGAAAGGTATGGCGAACAAGCGGAACAGAAATTCTTCGCTGGTCGACGCCAGCAGTCCGATCGCGACTCCCGCAATCCATGGAAATGAGGTGTTCACCGCATCCGAATAATTGAGATCCTGCGGCGCCCACACGCCCACTTTGCTGCCAAACATATAAAACGCCACGATGAAACCGATGTGCGCGGCCGCCAGCGACAAGCCCACCACCGCGGCGGAAAAAAATTCCTTGGATTGCAGCCCGCGCAAGGTAAACGCCTGGCTGAGCCGCAAGCGGTCTGGTTGCGTCGCGCGATACAGCGGTTCCGCGCCCGGCAGCACCATCGTGACCGTCAGCGCCGTGCCAATCGCCATCAAAATGTTCAAAAGGATTTGCAGCGCGACAAAACTTCCGTACGAAGCGTGGGTATCGTAATTTGCCCGCGCCGATTGCCACTGATTGATCTGCATCAAAAAATACAGTAAAGCCACCAGGGCGCCCAATTTTATGGCTCCCATCCAGTCGGCTTGTCCTTTACGCCACAGCGAAATTCCCAGCCACAGCGCGCTGCCCATCAGCAGAATGTACGGAATGATGGCGATCTGGTTGTACAGCAGGTTGGTCGAGCGTAATTGCTTGTAGCTGCGCTCCCACGCTTCGGGCACCTTCAAATATTCTTCGCTGTTTCCGATCTGATCGCCTTGCAGCACTACATTCAGCCGGTACGGCGCGTCCTTAGCGCGAAATCCATGTTTTTCCCACGTAAATGACCAATCCAAGCGATTCGGCCTTTTCACCGAATTTATTTCTTCCGGTAAAAGATCCCAGCCCGACTTGATACCCAATTTGCTTTCAAGAAAATTTTCAGCCGCGTATTGCGCGGCGGCGCGCTGCAGCGTTACGCCCGCTCTGGCTTCTTCCACGTGGTGCTCGTAACCCACTACCTGCCCCGCGGGACTCACCCGTACGTGGAACTCTTCCTCCTGCTGCGGCTTGAAAAAACGCACGTCCCAATACCAGATATTCAGTTCCGAAGACATCAGCCGGTTGGCTTGCTCCAGTCCGGTTTCACGCTCCAGATAGGTTTTCGCGTTGTCGTCTACGTTGAAAACGATGGCGGACTGGTAGCTTGCGGCGTCCTGGCCCTCACCCGCTAAAAACTCTTTTGCGCGTGAAAGGGCTTCCCCGCGCGACACCGTGAAATTTACCGACGCTTCCGGAAACGCGCGGAAATAATATCTGTGCGCAAATAACGCGCCAGCAATTCCTGCGATCACCCACAGCAACAACGCAAGTTTGTTGGCAGACGTTAAACGGTCAGTCGACACGAAACCTCCACGACCTCACTCCGGAATCTAAATCTCCGCGTCAAACGAATTTCGCAGGAGTAATTACAAACTTCCTGGATAACGAGGGTACCCCACACGCCGTAGTTGCATGTGGGATTTTGGTCAGCTACAAACTAAGACGTGTCCCTTTAACAATACGCAGCGCCATCACTCTAGAATACGCACGAAATCAGTGCAAGTTTCGCCTGTACCGCGGCACATCACAGAGTCGCGTATCCATAATGGTATAAAAGATGGAGTTATTTTGCCGTTACAGTGCAAATCGTAGGAGCAGAATTAACCGGCGTTCACAATTCGAACGCTTTTCCATCGTGTCCACGCAAACCCTCACCACTGATGTACGCATGATCAAGGGCGTTGGCCCGCAACGCGCAGAATTGTTGGCCAAGCGCGGCATCCACACGCTCGAAGACCTGCTGACCTACCTGCCTTTCCGTTACGAAGACCGCATTCATTTTTCCAATATAAAAGCTATTCAGCCCAACGGCATTTACACCATTCGCGTGCAGGTCATGAGCGGCCAGGCGGTGCGCACCATGCGCGGACGCGACGCGGTGTTTCATTTACTGGTTCGCGACGCCACCGGCCAACTCCCCTGCAAATTTTTTCACGGCGGCTATCTGGAGGGCCGCCTAAAACCCGGCCAAACGCTAATTCTTCACGGCAAAGCCGAGGTAGATAAGCTCCGCCCTGCGCGCATTGAAATGGTGAATCCGCAGATGGAGATGACCAGCGACCAGATGGACTCCACCGAAGTCGGCCGCATCGTCCCGATTTATGAAGCCATCGGCACATTTGGATCGCGCGCCATTCGTCGCGCCATTTATGCCGCGCTCGATCTGCTCGATCCCAACATGCCTGACGTGTTGCCTGCCGAATTGCGCGCGCGTCTTTCTTACCCTTCACGACGCGAGGCGCTGATTCATACGCATTTTCCGCCCGCAACTGAATCTCTTGAGGCGCTCAACACTTTTCGCTCTGCCGCGCAGCAACGCTTGATCTTTGAAGAATTTTTTCTTTATCAATTAAGCCTCGGCCTGGATCGCAAAACCACCCGCAAGGAAAACGCCATAGCTTTTCGACTTCGCGAAGACAACATTCGCGAAGCTCTGAAACGCATTCTGCCGTTTAAGCCCACCGCTGCTCAGAAACGCGTGCTGGCAGAAATTGCCGCCGATCTTGAAAAGGCGGCTCCCATGAACCGGCTCTTGCAGGGCGACGTGGGCAGTGGCAAAACGATCATCGCTCTGCAAGCCGCGGTAATCGCCATTGAAAATGGCCTGCAAGCTGCCCTCATGGCTCCTACCGAAATTCTTGCTGTGCAACACTACCTCGCCGCCAAGAGGATTCTTGCTCCCGCCGGTTATCGCGTTGAATTGTTGATCAGCGGCCTGAAGTTTCGGGATAAAACTGCCGCGCTCGAAAGCATTCGCACCGGCGAAGCCAAGCTGGTGATCGGCACGCACGCCTTGATTGAAGATAAAGTGGAATTCGCGCGCCTCGGTTTCGTCGCCGTTGACGAGCAACACCGCTTCGGCGTGTTGCAGCGCAAACGTCTCATGGATAAATCCCTGGCGCACGGACACGCGCCGCACGTGTTGGTGCTGACCGCCACGCCCATTCCACGCACACTCTCGCTCACGCTCTACGGCGATCTCGACGTCTCGATCATCGACGAGCTGCCTCCCGGCCGCACACCCATCGAAACGCGCATGACTACGCAGCCGCATCTGCCGGGAGTGCGGGAATTTGTGCGCAGAGAAGTGAACGCCGGTCATCAAGCCTATATCGTCTATCCCGTGATCGAGGAATCGAAACTCGAATTGAAAGCCGCCATTGAGGAATTCGAACGCCTGTCCCGCGAAGTATTTCCCAAGCTGAAGCTCGGGCTTTTGCACGGCCGCCTCTCCAGCGAAGAAAAAGAAACCGTGATGCAGCAGTTCCGTAAAAATGAAGTACAAATTCTGGTGGCCACCACGGTTGTGGAGGTGGGCGTGGATGTTCCGAATGCCACCGTGATGGTCATCGAGCATGCTGAGCGCTTTGGCCTGTCTCAGCTGCATCAATTGCGCGGCCGCATCGGACGCGGCGCTGCCAAATCTCATTGTATTTTGATGGCACCGGGTTACATGAGCGAAGAAGCGCGGGCGCGCCTCGAAACTATGGTGCGCACCGCCAATGGATTCGAAATCGCTGAAACTGATTTGCTGTTGCGCGGCCCGGGCGAATTTTTTGGTACACGCCAATCCGGTGACATGGGCTTTCACATCGCGAATCCAATACGTGACCGCGAATTGCTCGAACTAGCGCGCCGCGAAGCCTTCGCGCTGGCGGACGATACGAAGCGAGCGGCGCAATTGCGCGCAGTGGTGCATTCGCTGCCGGAACACTGGCAGGGCCGGTACCATCTCGCGCGCATTGGCTGAGAATTGCTACTAAGAATTTCTACCGGGAAAATAAATTATGCGCGTCATCGCCGGAATCTACCGCAGCCGCATACTGAAGAGCCTCAAAGGCTTGGCGCTACGCCCCACCAGCGACCGCTTGCGCGAAACACTCTTCAACGTGCTGGGTGCAGGAATTCGAGATTCGCGCTTCCTCGATGTCTTCGCCGGAACCGGCGCCGTGGGAATCGAAGCTCTCAGTCGTGGCGCTCAGCACGTTTCCTTCATCGAAAATCACTCAGCCAGCGCCGCACTGATTCGCAAAAATCTCGCCGCTCTAAACGTGCATTCCGGAGTAACCGTTATCCGTGCGGACGCCATCCGCGCACTCGAAACTCTGGAAGCCAAAGTAAAAGCCGGTCCGCCGGACGCCAGCGATGCCGCTTATGATTACATCTTTATCGATCCGCCGTACGCCGCCGCCGCGGACTATTCCCGCGTGCTGCAAAAAATCGCCGCCTCCAATCTTCTCGCCGACAACGGAATCGTTACCGTCGAGCATCGCAAGACCTTCGATCTACCCGAATCTTTCGCCACCTTAAAACGCGTTCGCCTCCTGCGCCAGGGCGATGCCGCCCTAAGCTTTTATCGCCGCGACGAAGCTCTGCAATCCACCACAAATGTGGATAACCCCTGAAGCACCACACACATCTATCTTCGGAAGACGAAGACCCCGCCATTCGGAATGCGTCCAGTGCTGCGGCCACCGAGCACGCAAAAACCCGGAGGGTGCCCCACCCTTGAATTTTAGGGTGGGGCCTTTGACTGTTTTTGTTTTTGTGAATTTGAACTTGCGAAATTTACCAGCGAGCATCACGCTATAATCGAGATTGCATGTCATTTGGCCAAGCGAGCAATACATTAAATCTTTTAGGGCACCAAGGCGAGCTCGCTGCGCCGGATGTGTCCCCATCGACCGCAGGCCCGCGCTTCGAAGTTCGCTGGAACGACTTCCACCAAAATCTCGGCAGCAGCATCCGCGCGCTGGTCACCGGCCCTTCCGCAAGAAAGTTTGTAGGCAGAGATTTCTTCAGAGATTGCTCGGTCGAAGGCCGCATCCCACGCGCCGCCGTAACCGCTGCCGCCCTATGGCACATTGTTTTTCTGCTGGCACCCTGGCCGGAGCTTCCCGCAACTCCGAGTAAAAATCCCGCGTTTGAAAATTTTCAGCTTACCTGGTCCGGTCCGATCAATGACTTCCCACCGCTGAAACTTTCCTCCACGCCCGCGCCAGCACCCGCAACACCCAGCCCCCGCGGCATCGTCGCCAAGCCCATCGCGCGCGAGGGCGCCGAAGCGTTCCATCCTCGCCAGCGCATTTTCACCGACCCCATCGCGCCAACGCACCCGCGGCAAACGTTGATCAACACCGCCGCCCGCATAGTTCCGCCAAAAATTCTTCCCAGCTTGTCAAATATTGTTTTGTTACAGCAAAGCGCCGTACCCGCGAAGCCGCGCATGGAAATGACCGAGCAAATGCTGGCTCAGCTGCATCCACGCGAACATCGCACGGCCACAGTGAAAGCTTCACCGCTGCCCGATGTTCCAGCTGTTGACGGCGCTCCCGCCGAAATCACGTTAGCCCCAACTGCCAACGCGCCAGCTCGCCCCAAGTTGGAGTTGAATGCCGGCGCCACACCGCGCGTTGCGCAGCGATCGTCATCAAACGATGCCGGACCCGCTCCCGAACTCGCCCGTCAAAGCTCGATGAACGCCAACGCATCCACCCTGATCGCGCTTTCCGCAACGCCCGGGCCCGTGGCACCCAGCGCTCCGCCACAAGGAAATCTCGCCGCGCGCGTGGCCATTTCTCCTGAAGGCAAACAACCCGGCCTTCCTGGCGGTAAGTCGTTGCCAAACGAAAATACTAATGGCGGCGTTGGGGGAGCTGCTGAAAATGCCGGCGGTTCCGTCTCTGGAAATATCGCGGGAAAAAATTCGGCCACGGTAAGCATCAGCGGCGGCAATCCCACGCCAAAAAACATGTCCGGTTTATCGGTCAGCCCGCAGCCCAAGACCGAGTCGCCCACATCTCAAAAATTAGTTACAAGAATCGACCCGCGCGCGCGCATCGCCGACGCCTCGGAACGAACTGGCCCGCCAAATTTTGCCGCGCTTCCACCCGGCGCGAAGCCCGAACAAATTTTTGCCGCGAAAAAGATGTACACCATGCTGGTCAACATGCCCAACCTCAACAGCGCCACAGGCAGCTGGATCCTGAATTTCTCGGAGCTGCGCTCGTCGACTTCCGGCCCACACGTTACGTCGGCCGATCTCTCCGGCCCGTCGCCCATCAAAAAAAGCGATCCCCGATATCCGCCCACGTTAGTCAACGAACATGTCGAAGGAGAGGTCGTGCTTTACGCCGTAATTCGCGCGGACGGCTCTGTAGATAGCGTGGAATTGGTACGCGGTATAGATCAGCAGCTCGACGCCAACGCCATGGAAGCCCTGAGCCAGTGGAAGTTTAGGCCCGCAACGCGGCAAGGCGCGCCGGTCGAGCTCGAAGCCATCGTGCACATCCCGTTTCACGCCCGAAGCGAAAACTAGCAACATATTTTCGCAGAAATCACGCCGTAACCACCGCGATCAACTTATCGATATCGCGTTCGCTGTTGAACAAATGCGGCGATATGCGCAAATTCCCTTCGCGCAGGCTCACGAACACATTATTAGCGCGCAGCTTTTCGTATAACGCCGCGGTTTTCTCCGGAGTCCGCGCCGCAAAACACGCATACGGCCCACGCCGCGCCGGATCAAGCGGACTCGCCGGCACGCAACGATCCTTCGGCAAGCGCTCAAACATCAGCTCCATCAACGCGCGATTATGCGCCTGTACCGTTTCAGGTTTCATTCGCAGCACTAATTCCAGCGACACCGCCATGGCCGACAAATTAAAATAGCTGGCGGTCTCCGCAGAGTCCCAGCGCCGCGCGCCCGCCGCCAACTTGGGGTCGGTCATCACAAGCGAACCGAAGTGACTCGCGCCTTCCGCGGCGGTCCAATAAAACGGCCCCGGCCTCATGCTTGCCATGTGCTCATTTCTCGCCCAGAAAAATCCCGTGCCATAGGGGCTCAGCAGCCACTTGTAGCCGGCACAGACGATAAAATCCGCGCCCAAGTGCGTCACGTCCATGGGAGTCGCGCCGCAACACTGGCTCGCGTCCAAGAGCAACAACGTGCCTTGCGCGTGACATGCGGCCGCCAGTCGCGCGGCGTCGATCATCGAGCCATCGTCAAAGCGCACCAGACTAACCGAAACTAATCTCGTCTTCGGCGACAGCGCGGCGATCAAATCGTCCGCGCTGATAAACCGATCGCGCGGCGCTACGATTTTCAACGCAAGGCCCTCGCGTTTCTCCATCGGTCTCCAGGTCGTGTATTGCAAAGGAAATTCGCCTTGCGCGGTGATGACTTCGTCGCCCGGTTTCCACGTCAAACCGTAAGCCACCGAGGCCATTCCTGTGCTCGCACCAGTGGTGAGCGCGATTTCCTCCGCTCGCGCGCCAATTAATTGCGCGATGGAAGCGCGAATGCGATTCGGCACATCGAAATAAGCCTCGTCAGGTACGCGTTGCGGAAATTTCTTCCATTCAATGGCGGCTTGCGCGGCCTTTAACGAGGCCTTCGACATGGGAGCGTTGCCGGCCACATTCAGGTAAGTTGCGTCTTCAAATTCAAACCATTCATCGCGCCAGTTGGTGTGCGCAGGACTCGACGTTGCGGTAGCCATCAATACCTCCCGGAATTTCTCAATCGAAAGAGACTGCGAGCGCTGCCCACAGACCGCAACGTCCAATTTGGGCAGCAACTGCTCGGCGCACAGCACATGTGCATCGGAATGTCAGCCGTCGAAGCCTCTAAAAAATGGGTTCGCTAGAAATGGGTTCGCAATTCGCGGAACGCCGGCAGGATCACTAATTTCCCCGCGCCCGCCACCACCGGCTCGTGCTCCAATTGCCAGGTATCCTGGTGCGGTATATACACCGCATTCAATCCGATCTTCATGGCCGGATTGATATCGCTGCGCGGGCTGTTACCGATCATCCAGCCCTGGGACTTCACAATTTTGTGTTTGTGTACCAGCTTGCCGTAAGTTTCATGATCCTTTTCCGGCACAAGCTCTATAAATTCAAAAAATCCCTGTAGTCCGGAGCGTTCGACTTTAGCCGCTTGTTCCGCGGCTTCGCCTTTGCTAAACAAAATTAAGCGGTGCCGCTCCGCAAGATACGCGAGTGTTTCCGGTACGCCATCCATAATTTTTGGCGGCGTGCGCTCCAGCTCCAGCACGCGCTCTTTAATCGTCGCCACCGTCTCGCGGCAAGCCATTTGCTCCGCCAGCTTCATATACGTTTCTTCCAGCGAGCGACCAAAGCACCGTACGCCATAGCCGTACTGGCGGATATTCTTTCGTTCTGTTTCATTCAAAATGTGGCGAATATAAGCGCGCGTGTACCCGCACGACTCCACCAGGCTGATGAAATCCTCAATCAGCTTTTCAAAAAAGACGTTATTTTCCCACAGCGTGTCATCCGCATCGATCAGGAGCGTATTCCGTCGCATATCTAAATTCTACAATATGGCATCAGGATGCTTTACGCTGGCCTGCGGAAAGTTTCTCCAGCACACTGCGCGCGGTTTTTTGCAGCTCGCCGAATCGCGTCAAGTAAATTTGAAATTCCTGGTTCAACACTTGCGCTTCGGTAGGCCCCAATTTTGTGCGTAAAATCATGTCACGCAGCTTCACCGGGTGCGGCAGCAGCGCGTCTTCCTGCAATTCTTCCAATGCCAGTTTGGCGTCGTAGTGGTACATAAATTCTCCCCCAACGTTGCTCAAAAATGATTGTACTCGCAGCGGGGAGGAATTTCTGAACCGAAGAGGGATTTTAACGGGCGACGGGGAATTTAAGCCACTGCGCTACAAGGAATGAATTCGTAACGGTCAATCTTTGCGGCGATGCCCAACTTGCCGCCTTCACCCTGATCGACGCGCACCACCATGCCCCGGCAGCGTATTTTCACGTCCGAGGACTTCAGCAGATCTTTCGGCAGGGTAATAACAAAGGCGATTTCGCGGCCGGCCTCGAATTTTTCTCCGGCAAAAAAATACAGCCCCCGGTAACTCACATCACGCATGTCCACCGGCAATTCCTGGCCCTTCTGCTCCCACGGAAGAATGCTGAGTGGCAGATGCATCGTGAATCGGCGAGCTTCGCGACGGTCCGCTGCACTATTCATAATGCTCCCTCAGGTTGGCCGGGAATGCAGGAACGCTAACATTGCCGCCCGCAAACTGCAACGCGAAAAACCCGGTATTTCGTTCCAACGATCCTGTAGCACTTTGGTACCTGGTACAGGTTCTCTGCCACATGCAGCGATGTCGAAATTTTACTTATCAGAAGTACTGATAGACACCGGATCGCTTAGTATCAGGGACACGCTTGTCCAGTGCTCCTATCCTCAACAGTGACAATGTTTCCTGATTACGTTCTAATTTATTAGCAACCATTTCGCAGCCCGGTAAATGAGCCAGCACCACGATTCGCGAAATTTTTTCCTTTCCGGCCCAGTGGGACGTCTCGAAGCCGTTCTGTGGACGCCGCGCAGTTCCACTGCGCCTGCGCTTGCCGCGACGGTCTGCCATCCCCATCCGCTTTTCGGCGGCACCATGCACAACAAAGTAGTTTTTCAGGTCGCCAAATCCATTGACGCGCTCGGCGTTCCGGTGCTGCGTTTCAATTTTCGTGGCGCCGGCCTCAGTGATGGTGTTCACGATCGCGGGATCGGCGAGCGCGATGACGTCCGCGCCGCACTGCAATTTCTTACTGCCGAATTTCCCGGCGTGCCCTTGCTGGTCGCGGGATTTAGTTTTGGCGCTATCGTAGGCCTGCGCGTGGGCTGCCAGAGTCCAGATGTGAAGCAATTAATCGCGCTCGGTCTCCCCGTAAATAATTCCGACATATCGTTTTTGTTCGAATGCCGCAAGCCTAAGCTGTTCGTACACGGCGGCAATGACGAACATGGCGAGGTGCGCAAGGTAGAAAAATTGATGCCCACATTGCCGGGTGAAAATCGCCTGGTGATCGTTGAAGGCGTCGACCATTTTTTCGCCGGCAAATTAAACGCGGTAGATCAAGCCATCACCACGTGGCTCCTCGAACAAGTTCCCGCACTGAAAAAGTAGAACCGCCTCAACCCGTCAGGCGCTTTCGCCGCGCGAAAAAAGTTTGCTGAACTGATCCGCGGTCGCGATCGGCACACCCAGCAGCCGCGCGTTTGCTCGCGCATGTTCTGGCCGTGACATGCCCACGAGCGCCGTGGTTATTCCTGGCGCGGAGCGCACAAATTGCAGCGCCCTCTCAGCGTCATTCTCCAACCCGAACGCCTCGGCCACAAACCCCGGCAGGTTGCGCGCCACTTGTCCTTGAAGCAGAGAAGCGCTGGCGATCAACGTGATATCCAGCTCATCCGCCGCTTCCGTCACCGTGCGCTTGCGTCCCGCCACCATTTGATTTCCGAGCGTCAGCGCTTCGGTCATTCCCAGATTAAAAGGCAACTGCACAAACCGGAAGCGATGCCGCCCGCCGGCAATTTCCTGCGCGATCTGTACCAATTCCGCGAGTTGCATCGAGTCCTGCGCGCTCGCTTCCTGGCGAAAGGCATTCCAAGTAGCGACGCCGTAATATTGAATTTCTCCGGCCACCACCGCGGACTCCAGAAACGTGAACGCCTCCCTGATGCGCTCGAGAAAATCCGCCTTGGGGACTTCTCCAAGCTGCGATTCGGGATTGTGCAAATAAAACATATCCACGCAGTCCACGCGCATGTTACGCAGGCTCCGCCCCAATTGATTCTTCAGGAAGCGCGGGGTCATGCAATGTCCGCCGCCGACAATGTCTTTCGCGCCCAGCACGCCGGGCTGAATATATTCTCGAAAGAAATATTCATTCGGGTCGCTGGGCATATCGCCGTCTGGCGTCAGGTAGCCGGCCTTCGTGCATAAAATCAGTTCGTCGCGCGCGATGCCCTTGGTTTCTAACTCCGCCAGCGCCGCTCCGATGCTGCGTTCGCTGCGCTGAAACCTGTAATTGATGGCCGCGTCAATCACATTGATGCCCGCTTGCGCCACTTCCACGATCGCCGCGGTGTAACCACGGTCGGTCTTTTCGTCTGGGTCCCCCAGATACGTCCCAATTCCCAGCGACGAAACCGTCAATCTTTGTGCATCGCGAAAATGCCCCTCAACAGCCTTGGGAAATCGCGCCGCATAACGGCGGGTTCCGTCAGGCGTGGCAAATGCTGTCATCGTTGTGCTCGCAATTTTTCACCCTCCGCTATTTTGCCTGGCATAAACGCGAAGTATATAACAGGCAGCCGCTTCATTAATTCGCGGCCGGTGCTGTTGGCGGTTCCGGGGGCGTCAGCAACCGAGAACAGGCTCGCAAGATCCTGCGGTACGGCCAATCATTCTTTTCGCGGAAGAAAATCTCGCCCGATCGCGGATTGCTGTAAAACCATCGCGCCACCAGCCACAAATGCTCGCTTAGCTCGCCTTTTGCCAACGGCAATTGTTCAAACATCTGCGCAGCGCCCGGTGTCTCCGATGCATTCGGCGGAGCTATAGAGGACTGCGCCGCAGTGACCGCATCGATCGCCGGATCGAGATAGTTCCGCAAAATCTGTTCGGCCGAGCGCGGCTGACTGGCAATTTCTCCGAATGGCAGAAAAAACGGCTCGCAAAGCTTCCCGCCCTGAACACGATAAGCCGCAACAACCTGGTCGCCCGCGCCACGTTGCAAAATCACCGCGTCCAGCGCCTGAATGCGTCGCGCCAAATCCGGCCGCCCGCGCAAAACCTCGTCCAGCTTCTCAACTTTTTTGTGCAGCGTTGCCGCGTGCTCGAAATCCAGGTCATCACTCGCGCGCTCACGCTCACTTTCAAATGTCGCGCGCAGCGACTCGCCGCTGGACTCCAGAAATTTAACGAACCGCTGCACCTCCGCGTCGTACTCCTCTTTCGAACAGCCCGCAAAGCAAGGCGCCAGGCACATTTTCATTTCCGAATACAGGCACCCCGGAAACGTTGGATCGCGCCGGATTTTTATCTGGCAGCGGCGCATTTTAAAAAAGTCCAGCGCGCGATTCGCAAACGCCAGCGCGGCGCCACACGAAGGAAATGGTCCGTAATAACTTCCAGCGGTCGGCGCTCCCAAACTGTCCACCGAAATGTGCCGCGTCACGTAACATCGCGGATACGCATTACGGAGGCTCACCTTAAGCACCGCCGCCGGACGCATCCGCAACAAATCGCGATAGCGCTGCGGAAAAAGTTTTTTGGCGTGCTGGTAATAAGTGAGGCTCTGTTCGAACGTGGAACCGACCGCTCGATATTTCACCCCGCGCGCGAGCGCGCGCAAATTCAGCCGTTTGCTTGTCGGATCAGGCGGACCAAGCAGCCTTTGCAGTCTGCGCCGTAAATCTTGCGTGCGAATAAGCAGCGGCTCAGCATTCGAATCGTTTAACTCAACCAGACAAACCGCAGGTTTGGATGGCAATGCGGAAAAGAACTCTTCGTCGCTAGCGGCGTCAAAAACGAGGCAAAAATCCAGTTCCAACACGCATTCAGAATACTACGACTCTCACGCTAAGATTTGCGCAGCCCATTAGTCTGCTGGAGGGTTTAAGCAGTTTCCGGTTTCTAGCCTTCGTCTTCCAGCTTCCAGTTTCTAGCTTCTAGTTTCTAGCCTCTGTCTTCTAGCCTCCAGGCTTCCAGCCCCTAGCCTCCAGCCTTCAGCACCCACGAGGCAATCACCAGCCGTTGAATCTCACTCGTGCCCTCGTAAATCTCCGTGATGCGCGCGTCCCGATAATTTCGCTCCACCGGATACTCGCGGCTATACCCGTTGCCGCCATGAATCTGAATGGCCTTGTGCGTCACGCGCGTAGCCATTTCGCTGGCAAATAATTTAGCTACCGCAGCCTCCAAACTGAACCTGCCTCCGCTGTCTTGCTTCCATGCCGCTTTGCGAATCAATAGCCGTGCGGCATCAATCTCCGTCGCCATATCCGCGAGCATGAATTGTATGGCCTGAAATTGTGAAATCGGATGCCCGAATGCCATGCGCTCCTGCGAATATTTCAAAGCCGCTTCGAACGCGCCCTGCGCAATCCCCGTCGCCTGCGCGGCAATGCCGATTCTTCCGCCATCCAATGTCGAGAGCGCCACTTTGTACCCTTCACCTTCATTCCCGATGCGATTCGCAGCTGGCACGTGACAATCGGAAAATACCAACTCACTGCAAGCCGTGGCGCTGATCCCCAATTTTTTCTCTTCCTTGCCGACGCGAAATCCCGGCGTGCGCTTTTCAATGACCAGCGCGGTGATGCCTTTCTCTCCCTTGGCCGGATCGGTGTTCACATACACGATGGCGGCATCCGCCACGCCCCCATTGGTGATCCACGCTTTGGTGCCGTTTACAACGTAGCTGTCGCCCTCGCGCACGGCTTTCGTTTGCAACGCCGCGGCATTCGAACCCGCCTGCGGCTCCGTTAACGCATAGCACCCGATCTTTTCTCCGCGCGCGAACGGCAGAAGAAATTTCTCCTTCTGCTCGGTGGTGCCAAAGCGATGAATCGGATCGCAGTACAGCGAATTCTGCACCGACAAAATCACGCCGGTGGACGCGCAACAGCGCGAAATCTCCTCAATCACGATGGTATATGCGAGGTGATCGAACCCCGCGCCGCCTTCACTTTCCGGCAGAGCAATTCCAGTCAGCCCCAATTCCGCCGCTTTCTTGAATATTTCGCGAGGGAAATGTCCCGTCTCGTCCAGTTCTTTCGCGAACGGCCGCACTTCCGATTCCGCGAATTCCCGCACGCTTTTTTGCAGGAGCAACTGCTCCTCAGTCAGTTGAAGATCCACGCGCTCTTCTCTCCGCGTCTAAGCCGCTGAACTCGCATTCAAAGCTTTTCGCATGCGCTCCAAAGTCGTATGCAAATCTTCCGGATGCACACGCGTCTCGCCCGTCACGGTCATAAAATTTGTGTCCCCAAACCACCTTGGCAGCGCGTGCAGATGCAAATGCCCCGCAACACCCGCGCCGGCAGCTTTCCCCAGGTTCATACCAATATTCATGCCGTCGGGTTTGTAGTTTGCGACAAAGGCCTTTTCGACGCGCTGCGCCAACTGCATCATCTCCGCCAGCGTCTCGGCGTCGCACAAAGCCAATTGCGCGACATGTGCGTACGGCACGATCATCACGTGCCCGGATGTATAGGGATAGCGATTCAGGATCACGAAGTTTTTCTTGCCGCGATAAACGATCAGCGCCGCGGCATCATCGTTGCGCGCCAAAGCTTCGCAAAAAATACATTCAGTCTGCTTATCGTCATGCACCTCAGAGATATACTTATAGCGCCACGGCGACCACACATAATCCATTCAGCCATCCTTAAAGAAAACGACGCTCGCACAGCATAACGCACAATCCATTTGCGCCGCGCGCATCACTACGTAGATGTTTTATTCAGGAATAAATCCAGAAGCGTTTTTCAGGAATGAGTTGCGTCGCCCGAATTGGCAGGCGTAGCCGCGGCAGCGGAAGCGCCAGTTTCAGAACCGTCGCCTTCCGAGTTGTTCACAAAATCCTTCAACTCTTTACTGGGCTTGAAGAAGGGAATCTTCTTGGGCGGTACATCGACTTTGGCGCCCGTCTTGGGGTTACGCCCGATGCGCCCGCGCCGTTGCCGAGTACGAA
>Ga0185299_10001670_pt1 | contig 39976 bp, 28 predicted proteins | sample PaiPotPPA55metaG_FD_128002 | JGI IMG/M metagenome (GOLD analysis project Ga0185299, IMG submission 128002) | Iron sulfur acid spring bacterial and archeal communities from Banff, Canada, to study Microbial Dark Matter (Phase II) - Paint Pots PPA... ...
GTGATACTCAAATAGACCTGGTTGCGCCCCTCTACCTTCGCCATACATTTCAGTGTTCTTGAACCGCCCGATGTTTGGGCGGCTTTTCTCTATCACGCTGTCGCTTTTCCGTCCTGCGTGGTTGGCGATAAATCGCGTTTACACTCTAATGACCAGCGGTCAAAACGTGAAATCGCCTGTTTGCGACAACAATGCTCCTATGCGGTGCTAAACAACTGATCCAAACTGCTCAGACTCCACTGACTCTACCAGCTAGACTCTCGATTATGAAGGTAGAAGTGGAAGCAGCAGTGCCAGCTGAAAAAGCGATTGTATCCATCAAATCCGGCCAACTAGCGATATCCTCTGGGACGATCACCGAAAACAGAAAGCCCACCAAGTTCCGTCGCAACAGTCAAGTCCACAACGGTTCACAGCTGCTCTGCAAGGAGTGCAACCCGCAAGCCGAGTCTGAACAGAGGCGGATTAGGAATAAGGAGTTCGGAAAGAGAAGAAACTGATTCTTGCCCTAGCAGCAACGGCAGCGAAACCCTCCCCTTGGAAGCTCACTCCGTCTTGGGATTATCCTCGCCGTACCCAGCTCGTACTTCTAACGACCGACGGCAATTCTCAGTTAGTGTAATCGCCTGGTTACGTAAACTAACGTCTAGTAGCCGACTACAATGGAGGTCATGAGGGTCCCCCTCTGGCTCAAGGTCGCCACTCAATGGACATGTGAATGCCCAGATCCAGCCTTAACGCGGATCAGTACGGCGTGGAGTCGAACGGTACTTAACGAAAGGAATCACACATGAAAACGACCCGAATCGTGACCCTGGCAGTGCTGATGGTCGCAAGCACATGGGCGCTGCACGTGCTATGGGCGGAGCAGGTGGTGAACATGCCGGCCAATGAAAATCGAGTGGAGCAGTCCAATATGACGAACGAAAAGGTGATCATGCTGATCGAAGCAAAAATTCAGCCGCAGCGCCGCGCTGAGCTTGTCGAGGCCGCACGCCAATACCTGCCGTTGGTGCGGGCCGAGCCGGGGGTGGAAGCGTTTTACGTCACGGCACGAAAAGACGATCCCGATACATTTGTTTTCTACGAGATTTACAGGTCGCAAGCAGCACAGGATTTCCATCTGCAGCAGGACTTCACTAAGAAATTCCTGGCGACACTAAAGAGCGCGCAGGTCGGAGACCGAGTGCGGGCAAATCTCGTCGAGCTGGCCCCGGAAGGACAGATGCACTCCAATTAGGGAGAGTTGCATTGCGTTGGGGTTTTGAGTGCTATCGCCTGTTTTCGTCATCTGACGAAAGGATCGCACGTTCTTAGAGAAAAACTCAGAATTTGAGGATCGGAACCAAGTGATCGCAGGTTGTTGCGCGCACCGTTGTTGAAATAGACTGAGCAAACTGAACAACCTACCTATACAGGAGGGAACCATGGCCATCAATAAAGTCTGGCTTATCACTGGCGCAGGCCGCGGCTTGGGCGCGGACATCGCCAAGGCGGCTTTGGCTGGCGGCCATCAAGTCGTTGCGACGGGTCGCAATACTGACAAAGTGGCCAAGGCCCTTGGAAAATCCCCCGAACTGCTGATCGCAAAATTGGACATCACCAAACCTGCCGACGCAGAGTCCGCGGTTAAGGCGTCCCTTGACCAGTTTGGCCGCATAGATGTGCTGGTCAATAATGCAGCAAACTTTTATGCAGGATTCTTTGAAGAATTGTCGCCGCAGCAAATCGAGCGGCAGTTGTCGACCAGTCTAGTCGGCCCGATGAACGTGACCCGCGCCGTTCTGCCGATTATGCGCAAGCAGGGTTCAGGACTCATAATCACGATCTCATCGACGGCTGGACTCATCGGTTTTGAGTTCGGCACCGCCTACGCCGCATCGAAGTTCGGCCTTGAGGGGTGGATGCAGTCGATGCAGCCTGAGGTCGAACCGTTTGGTATCAATACGATCACTGTCAATCCGGGCTTCTTCCGCACTGAGCTTCTCACCGAAGAATCTACAAATTTCGCAGAGCGGACCATTGAGGATTACAACGAGCGCAGAGCGAAGCAAATGGAATTTTGGAAAAGCTACAACGGCCAGCAGTCCGGGGATCCCGCCAAACTTGCGCAGGCATTGATTCGGATCTCCGGTCAGGAAAACCCGCCACGGCGCTTCATTGCAGGTGCAGACGCGGTTGCCACCGCAGAGCAAGTGGCCGCAACCCTTCGGCAGCAGACTGACGCTTACCGTAAGCTGTCATCTTCCCTCGCATACGACGATGCGGCATGAGCAATTGCCCGTTTGTCTCGCACGGAGCAATGACTGGTGAAACATCCCGATTACACTCATTGACCCCTGTCACACGGTTTTGTTCTTTGAAAAGCTCTGCTATGTAAACCCTCCCCCTATCGATCCGAGCAACCTTCAAACGTAATCGACACGTTTGGGGACTGCGGTGACATGTTGATTTGCTGGATAGAAGTACGGTAAGTGTATGAAACGATTAGGCCGAATGGATCACTATGCCTTGATCCGCGCCCTTTAGCGATGGCTATGCGACACCGTTCCGATGTGTTACCGACCCAGTTGCGATGTAATTGCGACGGTCTCGGGAGTATCTTGGGATGGCATTAGCTGTCTCTATCCCGGCCCGTTAGCCGAGGAATAAGACGCGGGTGTGAATCCAACGAGGACTTGCATAATCGCGGAACAATTGTCTGCAATCCGGACAGCGCTACAACGCACCGGTGGCGAACTGTTGAGGATAGAGTCGGGTTGTTGCCCGCCGACGCATCCTAGAGGCTGCAGCACGTCGGAATGTCACTTACGAGAGATAGCAAAAGCCATGCCGGGGCGTGGTTGAGCATCCGGCGAACTAATCCGGCAGTAATTCATACTCGATCAACGCTTCCTCCTCTGCTTCCCTTTTCCTCATTTTTTCGAAGCTTTGCTCAACCTCCTTCCGCGCTTTGGCCCGTGCGATTTCCATGTGGAAGGGCTGCGCTTTCCTTTCGTAAAACCTGTCAACGATTGTGGGAGCACCCGGAGAGGTTGGTTCGAACGCGCTGGCTCTGGTTGTCGGAACGCGAGACGCGGCCTGGGAACGAGCGAACCCGTCATTGTCGGAGTGCTCCAAAGCCGAGATCAGGTCGGCCACTGCGAAGTACCAAATCTCTGCCGGGTGCAACGGAGTCTCCGTAATGCCTGCCAAGAGGTCATCACGACCTTTTCCCGTCAATGCTACGTCGTAATGCTTCTGCAGGTAGGCTTGGATCTGACGACACAGTTTCTTCGCCTGCACAGTTGTCGGTAATTGGCGTCCGGTTTCAGAACCGGAAGCAGTTGAAGTTAAAACAGGAAGAGTGGGGGCCTCGTTTTCTCTGACTTCTCTCTTACTGATAGATGGGCTATTAAGTACTATTCGTGCGTACTGGGGTTCACTGTTTTGCGAACTGGGGTTCACCCCTCCCGCGAACTGGGGTTCACTCCCCCGTGTACCGGGGTTCGCCCCTCCCTCGGGTGAAGGGGCGCACTCTGGTTCGCTGTTTCCTGGGAGCGAACTGGGGAGGTGGGCCATGTTTAAGCGGTAAATCGTCGTTGTGCGTCGTCCACGCCCACCGGTTTTTGCAGTCTCCGCGACGATGATGCCCAAGCGCTCAAGCTGACGGACTACCAGTTGGGCTCCTCGACGTGTCTTGAGGCCGGACTCACCCGCTATGGTCTCCATTGCAGGGAAGCTATTTCCGCCAGTTTGGTCGGCATGGTGCGCGAAAGCATGGGCTACAGCTTTCTGCGATGGGGTGAGATTACGCAAATTTATAACAAACTTAGTTGCCTGAAAGCTCATGGCGTTCCCCGCGATACCTGAGTTATTTTCCACCGACCACTGACTGTAAGATTTAGTTCAGGGTTCCTCATTTTCTCTCCTTCACAAATCCTCTTCCCATCGCCAGGTGCGGGCGGCAGGGCCAACTGAAAAACTAATCTTGTGACTGGTTTTCAATCTGTGGTTTTGTCTTGCGGCGTGGTTTGGTCCGGCGCGGCGACAATGCTTGCGATCCCGGTCCGACCCGGCGACGGTCAAGCCAAGCGTTCAAATCCGACGAGCCAAACTCGAACCTTTTATAACGTCCAAAAACCAAGCAAGGAATTTTGTCCGAGATCCGCGTTCGACATTGTTCACGAATCCAGGAGAGAGGTAATTTCAAACGAGCCGCAAGTTCGGGCGCGTCGATTATTTCAAACACTTGTGGCGGAGCAGCAGCAGGTGCACTCTGCACGGAGATTTTCCTTTAGAGGAAAGCAGCCAGATTTGGCTACTTTTTTCGGCGCTGACATCACCCTAGCGGGTACGCACCATGCCCGGTCCTGCATTTAAACCACCAACTACCCCAATTTACCCATTTATCCGGAATGAGCGGCGTTGATGATCGTGGATGCGTGCGGGAATCAACCCGACAGAAGATCGACTCTCCCGTCGTGGTGGAACGTTCTCTGGGCATCCTCCAGCGTTCTACTCGGGGCGCGATCTACCTACTATTCTACAGTGATGTGAGTAGGAAAGCAAGCAAAAAGTGGCGCTGGACGCGGGTTTTCCGTCCGGTTTCCGGACAGAAAATGATCGTATTGGAATATGTATGCCTATATGGTATCATATACATCATGAAACGAACAGCTCTGTATTTGAAGACTGAACAGATAAGGAAACTGCAAAGAATTTCGGACGAAACGGGCGCACCCATAGCGGAATTGGTTCGGCGAGCCATCGACCTTTACTTGAAACAATGGAGGACAAAATGAAGCAGGCTGGCTATGTTTTTCGTAAAGGTGATTCCTGGTTTATTCGCTATCGGGAGTCCTTGGTCGAGGGCGGGGAAGTGGTCCGGAAGCAACGCTGTAAAAAACTCTGCGCTGTGGCTCCAGAGCACGCCCGATTGAAAAATCCTCCGCAAAGTGTTTTGGAGTTGGCTGAAGAACTGTTGTCGCCGCTCGCAAAAGCCAATCCGGAAAGCACGCAGACTTTGAGTTCATTTATGGAGCACATCTATTTTCCGTGGGCCGAGACGCAGAAGCGTGCCTCAACGATGGCAACTGACAAAAATCGTTGGGACAATCATCTGAAGCCGCGTTGCGGGCTTGTCCGGCTGCGGGAATTTCGAACCGTGATTGGCGAACAAATCATTGCGGAAATTGCCCGTCAGAACGATGTGAGCCGAGCAACATTGAAACAAATGAAAAGTCTGTTGTCCGCTGTGTTTACTCGCGCCAAGTGTCTCGGACTACTCGATGGGATCAACCCGATGCAAGGTGTCAGCATTCCGAAGAATGTCCGGGGAAAGGCGGTAACATTCGCGTATTCGCTCGATGAGATCAAGACCATGCTGAGTGTCTTGCCTGAACCATCAAGAACCGCTGTGGCCGTCGCAGGCTACTCTGGCTTAAGGCGTGGAGAAATTCAAGGTTTAAGATGGTCCGACTACGCGGGAAAGCAGTTCAACGTCGAGCAGTCAATTTGGGAGGGAATAGCGGCGGACCCGAAGTCGCAGTCGAGCAAGAGCGCAGTACCGGTTATTCCCGTGTTGGCGAGAATCCTTGATTACTTCAGGTTGAGGCAGGGCGACCCATCGGACAGTCGTCCGATATTCCGTGCATCGAACGGTTCGGCACTGCGATTGAACAATCTCCTGCGGTCCCAAATCTTGCCCGCGCTGAATCGATGCAAGGTGTGTGCGAAGTCGGAGAATGACCACGAGAAGGCGGAGTATGGCACGGATGGCATGCTTTCCGGCGCGGTCTCGCAACCAACTTGCACGACCTGGAAGTTGACGACAAGACGATCCAAGCGATTCTTCGCCACAGCAACATTGCTGTCACGCAGAGTGCTTACATAAAGACGCTGCCGAAGCAGACTGTTGAAGCCATGGACAAATTGAATACGAAGGTTGCCGCTGGCGAATCCGTTCAGTGAATTGTGCAACGAGTGTGCAACGACTGCACCTTAGATGAGCAGTTTATGAAGTTAAAAATATGTAGAATCAACTAGATGGGCCCGTAGCTCAAACGGATAGAGCATCGGATTTCTAATCCGGCGGTTGCAGGTTCGATTCCTGCCGGGCCTACCAGATTTTCAATGGACTAGGGCCGCATGAGGCGCGGTTCCAGTACTACCGAGACCCTGCGGCGCGCCGATAAGCTGGCCCTCTGGGAGCGCATTCGCGGCCTTTCGCGCGATCAATTCGAACCCTTTCGCACGAGCGCTTTTTTCCACTGCCTGGAGCCGGGCGCGGGCCGTAGGCGGATTCTTGGCCTGCATCTCAATCTGGCCAAGCGTGAGGGAGGCCTCGAGCTGTAATCGAAACAGGCCCAATTTACGTGCCTGCGTAAGTGCCTGTTGAGCGGCTTTCCCGGCCTCCCCAAGTTTTTTTCCGGCTGCCATGAAGTTGGCATGATCAAGCATCACGGGGATTCGAACCGTTACATCCTGGCTTTTTTCCGAAAGTCGGACTGCTTCGGCAATGGCTGGGCGCGCCTCGTCTACTTTTCCTTGTTGAAGAAGGGACCTCGATAACACAGATTGTGCAAAGATCTCCTGATCAGCGTAAGCGTCCGCCCGAAACGCCTCGACCGCCGTTCGGCTGAGCTGTTCCGCCTCGGCTCCTTTGCCGGAATCGCAGTCTAATTCCGCCAGCGCCAGGCGAGTTTCGGCGGCATCGCTTTTGTTTCCAAGTTGCTCTTGCAGGGAGAGGCCGTCAAGATAAGCCCGATATGCTTTATCCGCCTCTGCCTGCTGTCGAAATACCCGCCCCATTTGAACGAGGGTAGAAGCGTAAGCACCCTTTCCGCCAATTTCGTGCTGAATAGTCGATGACTGTTGGTACATCTTGTAAGCACCGGAGAGGTCTCCCTTTTCGAACAATACGTCTCCGATCGCCGTAAGGGCCTCCGCCGCGGAGCCTCGATGCCCCACCTCGTTAGACAACGCGAGCGTCTTCTGATAATTGACGAGGGCATCGTGTAACTTCCCTTGCACACGCAAAAGATTGCCAGTGTTGCCCATCACGCCCGCCATTCCATTCTTGTCGCCTGCCTTCTGGTAGCTACGGAATGACTCGTCATACATCCGTCGCGCGGTGGTGAAGTCACCTTTCTTGGCAGAAATCAGGCCAAGATTTATCAGTTCTCTGGCTTGACCCTGTTCATCGCCAATGGCCCGCGTTATCGTCAAAGCTTGACTGTAGAGCTTCTCGGCCGCGGCAAAATCCCCTTGATTGATAGGAACTTCAGCCATGGTGTGCAGGGTTTGCGCTAAAGCGCCGCGGTCTCCCGCGGCAGTGTAGATCTGCCTCGCTTCTTCGCAGGTAGACTGGGCCTTTTCGTTTTCGCCAAGATTTGCCAAAGCCCGGCACTCCCTGGTCCGGGCTCGAGCCACCAGGAGCGTGGCGCCCCGTTCCCCTGCTTCTTGTGCCGCGAGGTCTGCCGCGTCGCGGGTGAGTCTGTCGTCCCCGAGCGAGGCAGCGGCCGCTGCTCTGGCTAGATCGATTCGCGGATCGCCTTTTGCCTGCGCTCCCAAAGCACCCAGAGTGGCCAAACCCTTTAATGCATCTTTTCCTCGGCCGCCAGAAGTTTCGACATTCGCCAGCTGCAAGCCGTACTCGAGATTGTCCGGAAAAAAGCTGAATAACGTTTGATAGGCTTCAATCGCTTTTCCCCAATCCTTACTCGTTTCATAGAACCGGGCCTCGACCAGCAGGTGCTTCTCGCGCGAGAGATTGCCCGCTCCATCCAAGGCTGTCTTTGATTCCTGCCGCCCGTTAGCGTCGTAGCCGAGGGATGACCACGCCTTGGCGAGCGCAGCGTGCGCAAGTGGAAAGGCGGGATCGGCAGCGACGGCGCGGCTGAGTATGTCTCGGGCCGAAAGCGCATCAAAAGCGCTGATCTTGGCGAGTCCTTGCGAATAGAGCCGTATGGCCTCCGGATTCGACGGCAGCTCAGCCCTTAAGCCTGCGGATTCGACTGGAGAAGGCGGCGCAAGTCCGAACTGCCCGCGCAGGCGTGATCCAACCTGCGACGCGAGGTCGGTTATGGCATTCTCAGTGCCCGTTTCCGAAATGGCAGCGGCAGTTTGCCCCGTGGCGGAGTCTTCGAGGCGAAGGTCGAGGCGAATCTGGCCCGTATCTTTTCCCTGGGCGAGATACGATCCGAGAATGATGAAGTCGCTTGCCAGGTTCTTACGAACTTGCGGCAAAGCGGCGGGGGGCAGACTTTCCACATCGGATAGACCGAGGTCGATCTTCGTACGCGCGACGGTCTCGGCTGGCACGGTGCGCAGTTGCTCGCCGGCAGCAAGTTCGGCGGTCAACATCTCCGAGAGCGCGGTTGAAATCCAAGCCGTGTCCTGGCGGTGCGAAAGATTCTTAAAACCTAGTATCGCTACCGACGGACGCATCCGAACGTGGACGTTACTGGATTGTTGCTCGTTCCTCTGTTTCCATAATCTGCGCGCTTCCCATGTGCCCAAACCGGCGGCCACGGCGAGTATGAGTATTGCGGTAGCCAACGACTCCGTATGCCGATGGACAAATTTCCCGCCGCGGTAGAGGAGAGTGGGTTTACGAGCTTCAATCGGCATGCCCGAAAGGTGCCGCCCGATATCCTTCGCGAAGGCTTCCGCGGACGCATAGCGATGCTCGGGCTCCTTGCGAATTGCCTTCATCACAATGGTGTCGAGATCGCCTCGCAGGCGGCGCGGCAGCTCTTCTGGCCGAATCGCTCGCGCTTCACCAATCAGCTGAGGGGTGATTACGGTTCGGGTGCTGCCATCATGAGACGGTCTTTCATCGATCCGGCTAACCGCCGCACTCGGCTTCTCCGGTACTTCCTCGCAAACGGAACGCTCGATTTCCAGAGGCGAATCGGGCCGGACCCGATAGGGGCGATGGCCTGTCAATAGCTCGTATAGCAAGATTCCAAGCGAATAGATATCCGTGGCGTTTGTGACGGGTTCCCCACGCACCTGTTCGGGACTGGCGTATTCGGGCGTCATGGGCCGCCAATCGGTTCGGGTAAGCGGCACGTCCGGGGACCATTGCGGGTTGAGCACCTTGGCGATGCCAAAATCCAAGAGCCGGGCCACGCCTTCTCTAGTGATCAGGATGTTGCCGGGCTTCAGATCACGATGGATGACGAGGGTTTCGTGGGCATACTGCACTGCGAGGCAGACGGTGCGGAACAACTGCAAACGTTCGGCAATGGACAATCTGTGAGTGTCGCAATATTCGTCGATACGAACACCCTCGACGTAATCCATGATGAGATAAGGCAAGCCCTCTTCGGTGCTTCCGCCGTCGAGGAGTCGCACGATGCTGGGGTGGTCGAGGGCTGCGAGGGCCTGACTTTCGTTGCGAAAACGCCGAAGGACTTCATCCTTGTTGATCCCCGGCATGAGCATTTTGATGGCTACTCGTTTCCGATACTGGTCGTCGGCACGCTCCGCCAGATAGACGATCCCCATACCGCCATGGCCGCATTCGCGGATGATTCGATACGCCCCGATTCGTCTTCCCGCGATTGCACTCGACCGGGCGGATAACAGATCAGCGGCAGGACAATCCTCAAGGAAAGTGGTAGCGCTGTCGAAGCTCGACAGCAGCGATTCTATTTCGGCGCGCAGAGAGTCGTCGGCACCGCAGGCTTGGCGCAGAAAATCACTTCGCTCCTCGGGGTCTCGCTCCAGGGCGAACGCGAACAGCTCTTTTACCTGGTCCCATTTTTCAGGCATGTTTCGGGTCGCCTTTGCGCAGTTCACGCGCAAGCCACGCTTTTGCCAGGTTCCAGTTACGCTTAAGCGTCGTGCGGGAAACTCCGAGAACCCCAGCCGACTCTTCAATGCTTAAGCCGCCGAAAAAACGCAACTCCACAAGTTGGGCCTGCTGCGGATCGAATTCGGCGAGCCGGGTCAGAGCTTCATCCAGCGCAATGACGTCCGCCGCCTTGCCTTTGGAAACTCCGGCGGCTTCTTCCAGGAAAACTTTCTCAACGCCTCCGCCGCGCTTTTTGGCGTCATGGCCACGGCTGTGGTCAACCAGGATGCGGCGCATCAGTTGTGCCGCGACGCCCATGAACTGCTCCTTGTTCTTCCAATGAACTTCTCTTTGATTGGCTAAGCGCAGATAGGCCTCATGCACCAGGGCGGTGGTCTGTAAGGTGTGCTCACCGCGCTCCCGCTGCAAGTAGTGAGACGCGAGACTGCGCAGTTCCGAGTAGAGCAGCACGACCAACTCGGCCGCTGCTTTGTCATCACCGATATCGAGTCCACTCGGGAGAGTGGCTACATCTTTTGGTGGATCCATAACCACCTTGTACATGACCACAGGAACCGCTGGGGCGCGAATGGGCACCTACATCGCGATCATTTGAACTTAGTAAATATAGAAAAAGATGATGCGAGGGAGGGTAGGAGCTCGCGAGCATTCCAACTCACCCCGAAAGATCGCGATCTCTACGGGCGGAAGTATATATCCGGTCGATTGCAAAGAAAAGGGGGGAGTCCTTTGTTTTGGCACATTTGGAGGATGATGGTGCGGAAAAGCCGAACTGCCTGCGGCCTCGACAAAAGAAATGTGGCCCTTTTTCCGTGGTTTCTTCGCCTTATCTAGATAGAGGCCGAGTTTGGATCGTGGGGACGGAAGACGGTAAGTAAAACCTCAAGGTTCGCGATCTCAGCAGCGGCGCTCAAGAAAAACTGACCGAAAAAGGAGCATCTATGAAACGGATTACGAAACAAATCTGGACGCGCCATCTTTTTGGGAGTGGGATCGGGCGCGAACACCTATCTGAAATTCAATCTGTCCGGTCTTCCCGCCGGTCCCAGTGTGAGCAAGGCTACGATCAGCCAGTCACTAACTTTGAACTTAAGGAAGAAAAACACATGAATAACCAAACCTCGATTCTTCCAAAGTCGCGCCTAGCCCGGTTCGCGATGGTAGCGGTACTTCTGTCGTTAATACTCGGGGGCAGTGGCGTGGGGTATGCTGACGAAACTTGCTTTAGCGAGTATATTTCCGGCTCAGGGCCGACCTTGATGGACATATGCATCTCGGACACCGGCAACCTCGTGAAGTTTGTGTCCCCTGCGGGTTTCGAACAGGTCGATATATCGACGGGGGAGACCACTCCCGACGGCTACGCGATTTGCTCAGGCAGCATACCGGGAAGCTGGGACAGAGGTTTTGACTCGGCGAATTTCAACTCCCCCACGGTCATCCAGCCCCACGGATCTAACACCTTTCCCCTGACCATCATCAGAGACACCACAGACGGGCGCTTTCGGCTCACGCAAAATTTTTCGCAGGATGTTCCCGATCTGCAGGTCAGCATTACGATGAAGGTCACAAGACTCTCCATCGCCGATTGCAGCCCCAATTGCGCAACCACGCCGGTCATTCTCTCGCGCTACTTTCAGGGTGGTGTCGATAACGCCGTTAATGCTGCGACCGGCTACACTGACCGCACGGCAGACTCCGTGTGGGTAGACGTTGAAAACCTCGCCGGATGTGGGGGCTTGTGCAACGGGGGGCATGGCTTGATGCTGACCGGCCGACCTAACTCGTCCGGGCCTTTCACCACGGCTCACCTTATTCTCAACGCCGATCCGGCCGGGTGTGTCCCGGTTTTTTCCGGTCAGCTCACCACCCCCACCAATCCTCCGAACAACAACAACTTCGCCAACTACGTCGCGGTGAGGGGACTGGTTGGCTATGACGCTGCTCTGCCCAAGGTGGGCAGCAGTATGACGGGCACGGTTGTTTACAAGCGATTCTAGAAGGCTCTCACCTACGCTGCGCACCGCAGCAACATACAATCCAGGCGAGGAGGGAGCCGGAAGGCGCCCTCAGCGCCTGCTCATAAAGCCGGATGGCATTTATGTCAAATGTTAAACCAATGGGGGTCTACGCCTTTGTTTACGCCCATTTGGAGCATGCGGGCGCCGAAAACTGGAACCGCCGCCGGCTTACAGCAAAGAAATGTGGGCCTTTTTCCGTTGTTTCTTCGCGTTACTAGATAGAGGCCGGAAATTGGATCGAGGGGATGGAACGCAGTCAAGGAAACATCAGGTTCGCGATCTCTAGGGCAGCGGCACTCTTGTCCAATTTCAACTCAAGGAGGATATATGAAAGAAAACCAGTGTTTTTCGCGCTTCTCGTTGGCTCTTGGCATTTCGCTGGCACTGTTTGCCAGCGTCTGTTCTGCGCAGTGGACCTCCAGGGGTCCGGTTCCACGGCTTGGGCATTCCGCCGTCCTGGACACGGCCAAGGATAGGATGATCGTTTTTGGAGGATATACCTTTACTCCCGATTCTCCGCCCGCTGCCCACTTCAACGATGTGTGGTACTTGACATCAGCCTTCAGCACCAGCCCAAACTTGACCTGGCAAAAGGCAACCACTGCGGGAACCCCTCCAAATCCCAGAGGCGGCCACAGCGCTGTGCTTGATTCCGTGAATAACCGCATGATGGTTTTTGGCGGTTCTGAAGGATTCGCAAACCCGGTTGACAACGACGTTTGGGTCTTAGAGAACGCGAATGGGGTCGGCGGGACACCGACTTGGGTGAAGCTCAGTCCATCGGGACCACTGCCTACGGCCAGGTACAATCATTCGGCCGTCTACAACCCCACCTCGAACCGGATGATCGTTTTTGGGGGGAATGACGGCAGCAGCGTAGAATTCCACGACGTTTGGGTGCTTGAGAACGCCAACGGCTTGGGCGGAACTCCAACCTGGATAAATTCCGTTCCTCAGAGCTCTAGCCCCATTGCAGCCAGGGAATCGTTTGCTGCTGTCTACGACGTCACGAACAACACCATGATCGTATTCGGAGGCTTCAACACATTTACCGGCACCTTCTACAGCGACACTTGGACTCTGTCCGACGCCGATGACACACCGTCCGGGCTGTGCAACGGGGCGGCATGCTGGTCGGGACCTCTGAACACCAATGTTTTTCCACCTCCCTCGCCTAGATTTGGCCAGACAGCTCTCTACGACCCCAAGAGCAACACCATGCATATCTTTGGTGGGTATGACGGTACGAATATCCTGAACGAAGATTGGGTTCTCAGCGAAGCTAACGCGCTATCGGGCACCTGGAGCAAGGAATCGCCCGGGGGAATAGCTCCCCGTCCGAGACTTGACCACAGTGCTGTATATGACTCGTCCAACCATCGGATGATCATCTTTGGCGGCGAAATAACGACAGCGGGAGTCTTGACCGATACGGTTGCAGTTCTCAGTAACGCCAACACCCGATGAGCTCGGAGTCTTGCACGAAGGCGTCGGAATCGAATTGATGCTGATTCTGGCGCCTTCTTTGGCTCGCAGCAATAACTATCCTCTGGGCAACTACGTCTACGAGTTTTTCGACGATTGCTTTGCGTTTGACGGTGCCGGCACAGTGTTCTATCCGGGATCGACATTGTTCTCCACCTACGTGATCACCATGGTTGCCGATGATGGCTCGACCGTCATTTCGAGTCCCACGTTCCACGGTACCGCCGGAAACCAGGGTAAATATGGCATCTGGCTCTCCGACTATGGCTGCGCGTAGGCGGGCGGTTACACGCCGTAGTCGCGCTACTGTTCAAACTTGTTCGCATCTCAGGGCCTACCAGGTTGGTAGGGTTTTTTCCCCAGCAGCGAGCTTAACGGGAAATGGCAACGGAAATCGCCGGCAAAAGCGGAAGTAACTTTATATGTCTCAACGCCGCGCAGCAGCGCGTTGTAGGCCATTCCCGATACGCTTAGAAGAGTGCTTTTTGCTAAACCGCCAAGATCACTCTTATATGTTTCTTCCAACACTTTGAGCTGTGCAATGGCTCCCAGAGCGGCCATCGTTGTGAGGCAATCCCGCATTCAGGGTTAATGCCTGGCTGGGTAAAGCAGGTCCACAGGGGGTCGCACGTTCGTGCCATTCCCCAGGTGGCGACAAAAACGTAGAGTAGTGGTGAGCAGACTTCGGGGGAGGGCTGTTCGACGAGCGTCCGATGACTCTAACCGAGTCCGGACGCTTTCGTTTTTTGCGGCGTATTTGGCGCCCTCCCGCAAGCTTGCGGTGGATTCAGGTTTTTGGTTTCGGCTTCATCATCGCCCACTCCTTCTCCGTCAGCTCGCGTCCCAATGCCGTGAACTCGCCGGCGCCTTGCAGCCACTCCCCGCCATCCATGGTCACGACTTCTCCATTTATGTACCCGGAGCCATCGCTAACCAAAAATGCGGCCAGGTTGGCAAACTCTTCCATTGTTCCAAACCGTCCCAGAGGAATTCGTTTCTTCACCGCTTCCTCCAATTCCGGACGCGGCAGCAGACGCGAGAATGCACCCTCGGTCGGAATCGGGCCAGGCGCGATGGCGTTCATACGAATCCCGCGATTGCCCCACTCGACTGCGAGGCTTCGCGTCAGCGCCTGCACGCCTGCCTTCGCCACCGCCGACGGCACCACATACGCCGAGCCCGTCGTCGTGTATGTGGTGGTGATGTTCAAGACCACGCCTCCTCTCTTTGCTGCCAGCCAGCGCCGTCCGCACGCCATCGTCGTATGCAGCGTGCCCATCAGGACGATACCAATCACCGACTGAAACGCTCCCAATGAAAGGTCTTCGGTGCGCGCGAGAAAATTTCCTGCCGCGTTGTTCATGAGCACATCAAGAGGACCTTCGGCCCAGATGGAGGCGATCATTTCTTCGACGGCTGCCGCGTCCCGGACGTCGCGGGGATGGGCGTGGATCTTGCCGCGCGTACGCTCGCGCAACTCCTTTTCAGTGGCCGCGAGAATTTCCTGCCGCCGTCCGCAGATATAGACTTCGGCGCCCAATTGCAGAAAGCGTTCTGCCGTAGCTTTGCCCAAACCGGTGCCGCCGCCGGTGATCAGGATGCGCTTGCGCTGGAGCAGATCGTTCTGGAACATGGGTCCTCCTCTGAGATGCCGCGACGATTGTAAACGGACAGGATTGCTGGTGGAGCGACGGGCGCCCCGCCCGTCACCCCAGCCGGGCGAGGACGCCCGGCTCTCCACTATCTAGCTTCGATCTAGACAGGTGCCGAGTCGAGTGTCTCGACCGCCCAGCGCGCATGTTCCGCGACCACCGGGTCCGGATCCTCGCAGAGTTTTTTTAAGGTCGGCACAAATTTCTTGTCGCCGCTGTTCCCCATCGCAATCACCGCATTCCGCCGCAGGCCGGAAAGCTTCGCGCGCTGGATTGGAGATCCGCGAAACACCGCCCGAAACTCTTCCTGCTGCATTTCAGCCAGCCAGTCGAGCGCGGGATTCACCAGCCCCTCCCGCGCCTCGAACTCCGCCGCGGAAGTCACGGGCGCCTTGCGGTTCCACGGGCAAACGTCCTGACAGATGTCGCATCCGAAGACGTGCCGTCCCATGCCCGAGCGCAGATTGTCTGGAATCTCACCCCGCTTCTCAATGGTCAGGTAGGAGATGCACAGCCGCGCGTCCAATTCTCCGGGCGCAACGATCGCCTGCGTTGGACAGGCGGTGATGCAGCGCGTGCAAGTTCCGCAGCGATCCGGTGCAGGCAGGTCGGCGGTGAGGTCACCTTCCGTGAGATCGTCTTTCGTGAAATCGAGCGAGGTAAGGATTACGCCCAGAAACAGCCACGATCCAAGCTGCTGGTTGATGATGCACGTGTTCTTGCCGATCCATCCGATGCCAGCGTATTTAGCGTACACGCGCTCGATCAGCGGGCCGGTGTCAACGTAGGAGCGGAAGTGCAAGTTGCCAGTGCCCAGCGGCCAGTTGCCAGTGGTGTCGGTAAGTTCGCGCAATTCATCTTCGACCTGGCGCAGGCGGCGGAGGACGGCGTCATGGTAATCCTCACGGGCCCAGGCGTAGCGCGAAATCCAGCCCCGGCCGGCCTCTTCCGGCTGTACCTGAGTCGAGTACGGATGCGCGGTGTTGTAATTGATGGCGCACACGATCACGCTGCGCGCCCAGGGAGCGACTCGAGCGAGCGACGCGCGCCTGAGTTCGCCGGCCTCAACGCGCGCTTCCATGTATTTCATTTCGCCGTGCTTTCCATCGGCGATCCAGGCGGGAAAGACTTGCAACTCGGCGAAGTCGCGGACCGGCGCAATGCCGCAGAGATCGAATCCGGCGTCGCGCGCGCACTGCTTGATGCGGGTTGGAAGGTCGGAAAACAAGGGGGGCAGTGCCTCACTGCTAGTTTCAACTGCTGGATGAACTCATATCTTCAAGAGGCTACCACTTTCGCGGCAAGCGAAGCGGCCCGCTACGGGGTTCTGAGCGAAATCGCCTGTGGCTGTTGAAAAACTCGGAATTTCGGAAACTAGGGCAAATTTGGGGGATGGAAAATGTCTAGGCGACCCGAGAAGATCGTTTGTAGGGCATCCTGACGCGATTTTATTTCTGCGATTTTTGCGGGAGTGAGTTTTTCAACACCCACGCCTGATTGCAACAACTGACCTGTGGCGCAGTGTCGCGTTCCGTACTTCGCTCCCATCCGTTCGATGTAGAATCATGCGCTCAGTGGCTACACACTTCGTGATCGAAACAAGTCTGTTCATGTGCGCAGAACATTGCAACTCAATGCAATAAGATTTGCAGCCCGTCTGATTTTTGCCTTGACAAACGGTGTGGCCTGTCACAGAATGCGCCGGGTATCGCGCAGCTGGCTGAGTCGCAGATCGATAAACGCGACGACTTTTTCTGGCTGGCGCTTCCCTCCCCGATACCCGTCTGATTGTGGCCCTTGTTCAGGAAAGTCAATTTTGCCCCCGGCGCACGCGAGCTTTTATCTCGTGAGCGCGCTGGGACACGACCTAAGAACATCTAGACAAATCAATTGGGAGGGATGTTTATGAACTACAATTCCAAGGCATTGGCACTGGTCGCCGCGTTATTGGTGTTGCTGGCACTACCAGCAGCGGCGAATACCGTCGGTACGGTTCAGGTTACCGACAGTTGCTCCGGCTTCACGGCTAGCATTACAGCGACAGGCCTGTCTTACCAGACTGCCACTGTAGACTTTACCATCACGCTGACTCCAACCAGTGGCACTCCGATCACGATCTCAGATTCCTTCGTTGTGCATCGGACGCCACCGCACGGATACACTGGGACTTACACGCAGACGTGGGCGCATTATGGCGTGACGCTGAACACCACTTACACGCTAACCGGTAAAGCAACGTTCGGGCCGCCAATTCCACCGCGCTACAGGCCCATGGCGTTTTCGCCAAGTACGTTGGATTGCGCCCTGCCGCCGCCGGGCTCTTGCCAGCCGAGCAGTTCGCTGGGCTTGCTGGTCCAAGGGAAGAACGTAAACACGTATGTTCCGAATGGCGCGTGGGAGACGGGCAACACCGGCTTATCGGTCGTTCCAGTCGAAGGGGCGGGATCATCGGCCACCATCTCGACGCCTAATGTAGTGAATTCCTGCGCTTCGAACTCCTTAACCGGCGAAACTGTCTGCACCTCCAATGTCAACGACGTTTACCTGATTACGGGGTCCACGCTCAATACCACACTCTCCAGCGGTGGCAATCAATACTCTGGCTTCTCTGGCGGCAGTTGCATCACCTGCGGTGTCGCTATGAACGCGACGGCAAATAAAGCCGTAGTGACCATAGGGCTTAGCACAGCGCCATCGGGAAGCGGGCTTCAGTTTCTGGATCTTGCCAGCAGCACGTTTGGCAGTCCGGTGCCGCTGTCCAATTTAGTATCGGAAGACGTTCTGTGGGACCAGGGGCGCGATCTCGTGCTCTCACCGGACGAAAGCGGTAATTACGACATATACAACCATACGTCGGGCGGTGAATTTGGCAATTCCATCGGGGGCACACTCGATTCGGCGGCGGAGGAATGCTCGACCGGAATCGCTCTGTCGACGGACGAGTTTACTTCCGAGCTGTTCATCGCAGACTTGACGCAAGCCACCTTTACGGCGGGCTCACCGGGAACCTGGACGACGACGGCAGAACAGTTCCAGAATTTCCCCGAGTTCGGCGGCTTTGCGGCGGGAACCAACGGCATCGCGATCGCTCAGGGAAGCCACCAGGGAGTTGTGACCGGCGAGTTTTGTGGAAACGCGTTCGGCGAAATTCAGCTCCCGTCCACCTCCGGTTCGGGCACACCTGCCGTGGTAGATTATGCAGCGGCGGTGCTGCCGAATACACCCGACGGGGCCACCTTCGAACAAGGGTTGGATCCACATACGGTAACAGCGTATGTGAGTCCAAATAGCAGCGATGCGATCGGGCTCATAGCCAATGGGTGTTTCACTCCGCCCACGTGGCTGGCCGTGATCGACTTGAACAAACTGCAGGCCGCTCCGCGCTTGTCGGGCACACATACGGTGGATCCGTCGTATGACTTGATCCTCAACGGAGTGGTGTCATACTTAGCCGTTCCGTAAGAGAGGACAGTAGAAGCAACTGCCAACTTAGCCCCATCCTGGTGGATTATCCGCCGGGATGGGGCCTTCTTGTTGCTTCTTGTCGCTCATGGCTTCCTTCCAGTCGCCTTAACCGTTCTGCAGGGACCCATTTGGTGCGACCGGAAAAGGGGGCGGTCGAAAGTCGGAGACTGGCCATTGTTGGCGATAAATCGCGATAGCGCTCATTGACAGCGCCTGAAGGCGCGGTTGAGGCTAGAGCATTGCGGCATCGCTGAAGTGACGCCCTGATACGAACTCACTTACACCAAAGGATATTAGGTCTTGCGTCCGCGAGCTGCCGCTTTTTTGGCGGCGGGGGTGAAGTGCTCGATCCGGTTCCGGCCGCTCTCCTTGGCGGCATAAAGGCCGGCGTCGGCCCGATTCAACAACATTTCCACTTCGTTTTTACCATCGCAATCAGAGACGGCGACTCCCATACTCATGGTGATAAGTCTTTCCTCGCCGGAACAAACCACAGGTGTACTCGCAACGGTTTCGCGCAGCTCATTCGCGCGCGCCAGAGCGTTGGGCAAATCACAGTTGGGGAGGATCAGAAGAAATTCCTCTCCGCCATATCGTCCAACACCGTCGTAGACGCGGAGTTGAGCGCGTAGCCGCCGGCCGACTTCCCGCAGCGCTTCATCGCCAAAAAGATGGCCGAGGGTGTCGTTCACCCTTTTGAAATTGTCGACGTCGCCAAGGATCACTCCCACCGGCTTGTGCTCGCGCCGCGCCCGCTCCAATTCCCGCACCAGCATACCGACAATCTCTCCGCGATTCATCAGTCCGGTGAGGCTATCGTGGGTGGCGGCGCGGCGCATGGACTCGCGCGCGGAAACCAGTTCTTCCTGCAAATCGAGAATCCGCTTACCGACCAGCAGGCGGGCCTTCAATTCCAGCTCATCGAAGGGCTTCATCAGATAGTCGTCCGCCCCGGCTTGCATGGCCTCGAGCATGTTCTGGTGACCCTCTTTGCTGGTGAGCAGGATCACGTAGACATAAGGACCGGACGATCCGGCTTGCCGAATGCGCTGGCAAAGCTCAATGCCATCCAGGTCGGGCAGCACCCAATCCAGCAGAACGAGTTTGGGAGCATCCGGCTGCTCGAGGATTCCCCAAGCCTCGGAGCCGGTCTCCGCGAGGGTGACGCCAAAACCCCAGCCGCGTAAATGATCGCCGATCAATTTGCGGTACACAGCGGAATCGTCGACCACTAAGGCCTGCATGAGTCTTAAACCTCCGACCTCCGCTGCGCCAAACTCCGCTGCGCCAAAGAACGAACGGCCGCTCATTCAAGCCTCCGTGGCAGGTCAGTGCCCACGAACTTGACCCCACCATCATTAAGACCTAGAGGCTGCTTGAGGGCTGTCAATTGGCTGGCCCGTGCATCCAGAGATACGTTATAAAGAATCGGCAAACGGAGAAAGATGCTTTAGCAGGCTGGCGTGGAGAGGAAAGCTGGCCCTGATAGTTTGCGGAAAACCCCGGTTTTTCGGTGATGATTGACGCTCCGGCCGATGAAAACCAACGTTTTCCCGGGCACGCTTCGTATCAGGGCATCGCTTCAACGATGCCGTAAGTTGTCCGAAATCAGACGCCCCTTTAGGGGCTGGATAGCGGCAACGGGAACAGGGGTTGACCGGGGCTTCGCCAGCGGCCTAACATAGCCGCCGACGGCACTGAGGGCCCGGAATGATCGGCCAGACAGTCTCCCACTATCACATCGTCGGAAAGCTTGGTGGTGGTGGCATGGGCGTGGTGTATGAGGCAGAAGACACGCGCCTTGCCCGTCACGTCGCCCTCAAGTTCATTCCGGCGGAGATGGTCCACGACCGCAAGTCGCTCGACCGGTTCAAGCGCGAAGCTCGCCAGGCTTCACAGTTGAACCATCCCGGCATCTGCACCATCCACGATATCGAAGACAACGAAGGACATCCCTTCATCGTCATGGAGAAGCTGGAAGGGGTGAGCCTGAAGGAGCGGATGCGCGGGACGCCGATGGAACTCGACGAGATCCTGGACATCGGCATCCAGGTGGCGGATGCTTTGGCGGCCTCGCATGCCAAGGGGATCATTCATCGCGACATCAAGCCGGCAAATATTTTTGTGGCGCAGAGCGGTCAGACAAAAATCCTCGATTTCGGATTGGCGAAGTCGGCGCGCGAGCCGGGATCGAGCGACGTGGCGATGGAAGACTCCCTGACTGCGATGGGCGTGATTCCGGGAACGGCGGTTTACATGTCTCCGGAGCAGGCGCGCGGCGAGGAACTGGATCCGCGGAGCGATCTGTTCTCGTTCGGCGTGGTGCTTTACGAAATGGCAACCGGCAAGAAGCCTTTTGCGACGGGCAACGTGATCACCACGCTGGACGCGGTCCTGAACCAGAAGCCGGTCTCGCCTCTTCAGCTCAACCCCACGCTCCCTCGGGACTTCGAGGGCATCGTCGGCCGGGCCATGGAAAAAGACCGGGGACACCGCTACCCCAACGCGCTGGCGATGAAGGGCGATCTCCAGTCGTTGCGGAAGGAAACGGAATCGGGTTTAACCAAGACCGGGGCGCGGCGCCCAGCCTTGCCTTATCGCATTGCCACCAATACATTTCAGGCGTCCACCAGCAAGTTCTCACTTTATCTTCTGGTGGCAGTGAGCGCGGTGCTGCTCATGGTTTTGGCCGCGGTAGGAGCATGGTGGCTCAAGCAGCGTCGGATGGCGGGCGGTGGCGCGCCGAAGAACACCATTGCGGTGCTGCCCTTGCAGAACATGAATGGCGACATCAGCGTGGATTTTCTTCGCTTCGCGCTCGCCGATGAGATTGCCAACACGCTCACGTACACCCGGACGCTTGACGTTCGTCCGTCCGCGATTACGCGCAAGTTTGTCGGCAATGACGTCGATCCGCAGCAGGCGGGCAAGGAAGTGCACGTCGCCAACGTTCTTACCGGACACTTCCTGAAGCAAGGCGACCGCCTTCTGATTACGCTGGAGGCGATTCAGGTGGAAGGGGACAAGCTTTTGTGGCAGACCACCGTGACCGCGCCCGCTCAGGACCTGATCGCATTGCAAGCGCAGATGGCGGCCCAGATCCGTCAAGGGTTGCTGCCGGCGCTCGGTATCGCCGGCGGTTTTCTCGATACCGGCACGCGTCCAAAGAATCCTGAGGCCTACGATCTCTACCTGCATAGCCTCGCGCTGCCGCATGATGCGGGGCCAAATAAGGATGCCATCGCGGTTCTCGAGCGCGTTGTCGACATGGATCCGACCTACGCGCCGGCATGGGAACAGCTCGGATTGCGTTGCTACTATGACGCGGACTATTCCGATGGTGGCGAGCCCATGTTCCAGCGCTCCAACAAAGCCTGCGAACGCGCTATTGAACTCGATCCGAATCGGATCGTTGCCGCCGGACAACTGATCGAGAACCGCGTTTCGCGAGGCGAACTCGGCAAGGCCTACGAAGCTGCCCAGGCGCTGGTCAAGCGTCGTCCGGACAGTGCCCAGGCCCATTTTGTCATGAGCTACGTCTACCGTTATGCCGGGATGCTGCAGCAAGCGGCGAATGAATGCAATACTGCGCTGGCGCTCGATCCTGGCAACTATACTTTTCGTTCTTGCGCGTGGGCGTTTATGGAGATGGGCAACCCGGAACGGGCCGCGGATTTTGTCCGTCTGGATGCGGGTTCGGAATGGGCCGCATATGCGATGCCATCCATTTTTTTGCGCGAGGGGAAGATTCCGGAAGCTCGCGAGGCCGTGAAGCGCATGCCGACCGCTCCTCGCTATCACCGCGATCTGCTGGAGTCCTGTCTCCAGTTGCGGCCCGCTGCGGATCTGGACCGGATGGCGCACGACGCTGAAACCAGTCTGCCCACCGAGCCCGATCCCGAGACGTGGTATTACCAGGGATCTCTCTTCGCGTACTGCGGCAAAAAACAAGCGGCGCTTCACTTGCTCCAGAGCGCGGTCGAGCAAAACTATTGCGCGTACGAAAATCTGCTTTCTGATCCGCTGCTCGCAAAACTTCGCACAGACGTAGCTTTTGACAAAGTGTTGACCGCGGCGCACGCTTGCCAGGAGAGGGTGCGCGCGTCTGCCAGTACGCAACGCCAATGAATCGCGTTTACCCCGCACTTTAACCGCTGGACTAAGCTGCGCCGCCCCTCCAGGGTTTGTGTTCTGACGTGCGAGTAACTGAGGGCCAAACACGGGGAATACTCTCCTGACGGTTTTTCCCTCTTGCTTTCAGACAGATAGAACTTATTGACTCAGGCGAGTGAGGTTACCTTCGCGCATGACCTATGGTACTTATTCGCAAGCATTACATTACGAAGGTGACATTTACAGTGCGGCCAAACGGACATAGGATGAGCAGTAGTTTGGCAGTTCTGGGGGAGGGCTGCCGAAGGCGTCCTGAGCTTAACCGCTCAGGGCGTTTTTTTTGCCTCGATAAGTCACCGCACAAACAGAATTATCAAACTTAGCGTGCGACCAGAGCGACCTGAGTGTGGGTGGCGTTTATTTTTGGTGTTCTATTTGTGGGCTTCAGCGGCCTGATGTCGGCTTCCAGTACGCTGTCGTGCGGGGGAAATGGACCAGCCGAAACGACTTGTCCGCCTGGAACAGAGATTCGGTCAGTCCCAGAAAAGGGTAGCCTCCGGGGAGCAGATTAGAATAAAAATGCTGAACGACACGGCGCTTGGAGGCCAAGTCGAAGTAGATCAGCACATTGCAGCAGAAGATGAAGTCGAGCCCTTTCTGGAACAACATCTTACTGTCGTCACTCAGGTTCACGCGGTCAAAGCGAATTTGCGCCTTGAGCAGATCGTTGGCCTGGAGTTTGTTGTTGCCGACATCTTTAAAGTATTTCCTGCGCAGCCTGGCGCTGGTATCGCGGAGGGCGTACGGTCCGTAAATTCCGGCACGGGCTGTTTCGAGCGAATTATCGTTCAAATTGGTGGCGAGAATCTCCCACGTCCAACCGGCGAGTAACTTGTCCTTTTCTTCGAGCAGAAGCATGGCCAGTCTGATTGTCTTCACGGGCGGCCAGCCGTCGCTAAAGCTCTCCGCATGAATACCCTGCGCACAACTTCCGGCCCAATGCCCGCCAGTGGATATATGCGATCGGCAAGGTTGGCGGCAACCACGCTGCCGGGCATACCCCAAACCACCGAGGACGCTTCGTCCTGGACAATGACCGCCCCGCCTGCCTCCCGTATGACGGCCGACCCACGAGTGCCATCCGTCCCCATGCCGGTGAGTACCACCGCCAGCACGTTTGCACCATAGGTTTGAGCCACCGAGCGGAACAACACATCGACCGCGGGGCGGCAGGAATTTTCCGCCGGATCATGATTGATGCCCAGCACGAAATCAGTGCCTTTCCGAGCTACCGTCATGTGATGGTCGCCGGGCGCAACCCAGACTTGACCTCGCTGCAATTTCTGCCCCGCCTTGCCTTCTTGCACATCGAGCGGGCTGAGCGTATTGAGACGCTCGGCGAGCAGTCGCGTAAACAGGGCCGGCATGTGCTGCACAATCACGATGGGCACGGGGAAATCTGCGGCGAATCCCGGGATCAGTTCCGTCAACGCGTTCGGTCCACCGGTCGACGCGCCGATGGCGACCACGTCGATCCGCGTCTGCGGGGCGGGGAAGACAAGAATGGGCGGCGGCCCTGCCCCCTGCCGCGGCTGGCCCACGGCGCACAAGGACTTGATCTTTCGCATCAGCTCTTCCCGCACTCGCTCGTGCGAGCTTTCTACGGTCTCGTTAGAGGAGGGTTTGGTGACATAGTCGCTGGCGCCCCGCGCCAGCGCATCCAGGGTTGCAGTCCCGCCGCGCTCGGTGAGAGCGCTGAACATAATCACCGGCAGTCTGGGATAGAGTTTGCGAATCTCGACCAGCGTTTCCAGGCCATCCATGCCGGGCATTTCAATGTCGAGCGTAATCAGATCCGGCTTGACCTCTGGAATCCGCGCCAGCGCCCGACTGCCGTTTCCCGCCGTGCCGGCGACGACAATCTCCGGATCGGATGACAGCAGATCGCCCAGTAACTTTCGAATGACCGCCGAATCATCGACGATTAATATGCGGACTGGCTGCATGTCTGCTGTCCTCAAGCGAGGCTGGCCGGTGACGATGAAATTGATCTCTTCTTTACTCGTGACTCGCTACTAGTTACTAGTTACTAGTTACTAGTTACTAGTTACTAGTTACTCGTTACTCGTTACTAGCTTTCGGTAGGTAGCTCTCGACCACTACGCTTTGCCAATGTCGGCGGAATTCATAGCGAATACCGTCTCCATCGGCACGGCTCTTCTCTCGCTTGAGCACGGAAAGACCTGCTGATCTCGATTCTTCGGGTGCCTCCCCTCGGTCGCTCGGAACGCCTCCAGCGCAATTAGAAAGCTCTCAGTACGGCGCGATCATTCTTCAGACGGAGCAGTCTCAGTGCCCAAACGGCCACGCACCCGGCACCTTCGGCGCGAACGAATTGGCAGGCCTGCGACGCACGTCCATTTCGGGGTTAGGCGAAGAGTCAATCGCCCGGAGAGAGTGGAGAAGGGAAAAGGAAAGAAGAAAGGGCCTACTTCGTTAGGCAGAGGATTCGGGACCACGCGTCGGCAAGGGTCGCGAGATCCTCACCACAGGGGACACAGAGGAACACAGAGAAAATTATGGAATAACCTACCAGTAATGACTGGGCCTAACCAGTCAGGTGAGCTTTTGAGCTGCCGGCGCGGAGATCCAATACTCCAGTCCTCGATGAATCATCCGTCCTACACGGAGTAGGAGACATCGTCATTGGCGGCGCCCGGATTTGCGGAGCTTGAATCTTCGGAGCCTTGCGTCGTACCTTCCATCGCAGAAACGGCGTCGCTAGACTTGCTGCCACGTCGCATGGCGACAATACCAGTGCGAACCATCTCCAACACGCCATACGGACGCAGCACTTCGAGCAGTCCGTCGATCTTGTCTTCCGCGCCGGTGATTTCGATGGTCAACGATTCGGGAGAGACATCGACCACTCGCGCGCGAAACACGGCGGCGAGTTCGAGCACGTGGGAGCGCGCATCGTGAGTAGCCGCCACCCGGATCATCGCCAGGTCCCGGATGATGGCCGGTTGATTGGTGATATTTTCGACCAGCAGCACGTTGACAAGTTTGTACAGATTGGCTTCGATGCGGCGGGCCTGGTCGCGGTCGGCCTCGACGGTGATGGTCATGCGCGACACTTCTGGCTTCTCAGTCCGCCCCACCGTGAGCGAATCAATATTGAAGGCGCGGCGGCGAAACAGCGAAGCCACGCGGGTAAGGACACCCGGCTTATTTTCCACGTACACCATGAATGTATTCAGCATAAGTTTCGACCGTCGTTAGACATAAGCTAGATCCAAGCTCTAAGCTCTCAGTGTCAGCTCCTGGCCGTCAGCAGGGGCGCATCTGCCTACTCCTCCGTGGTTTCCCCTGTGCGCCTCCGTGCCCCCTGTGGTTCAGCCCTCTTCTCCCAGCCGAAGACCCCCCTCGGCAGCTCGGGTGCTCGCAGAACTTCACTTTCCCAGCTCTCTACTCGTCTTCCGCCGTCTCAACAATCGGGCTGGGCCGCCGAATCATATCGTTCAGCGCCGAGCCGGCCGCGACCATCGGATAGACAGTATCTTCCTGTTCAACCTTAAAATTGATCAACACCGGCCCATCGTGCTGGCGCGCCGATTCGACGGTAGGCACGACTTGCGACCGCTCCGAGACAGTCGCGTTCCGGATACCATAGGCGTCCGCTAACCTCGCGAAATCCGGATTAAGCAAAGGCGTCGCCGCATAATTACGGTCGTAGAAAAATTCCTGCCACTGCCGCACCATGCCGAGATAGCCGTTGTTGATGATCGCAATATGGATCTTCAGATTCTCCTGCACAATCGTCGCCAGTTCGCACATGGTCATCTGGAACCCGCCATCGCCAACAATCACCCAAACCTCGGCTTCCGGGCAAGCGACTTTGGCGCCGATTGCGGCGGGCAGCGCGAAGCCCATCGTGCCCAATCCGCCGGAAGTAATCAGCGAGCGCGGATGCTCATGCTTGTAATACTGCGCCTCCCACATCTGGTGTTGGCCAACGTCGGTTACAACGATGGTGTTGCCGTCGCGCGTCTGACGCCACAAATCATTGATGACATGCGCGGCATAGAGATGGCCGCTGTCGGGCAGGTTCTGGATGTCGCGCACTGCGGAATCGCCCTTCAGCTTATCGATGGTATCCAGCCACTCGCTGCGGTCGATGGACTCGACGTGCGGCAATAACTCAAGCAGAACCTCGCGTAAATCGCCGACCAGCGGCACATCGACCTTGACGTTCTTGTTGATCTCCGCCGGATCGATCTCGATGTGGATCTTCTTGGCATTGGGCGCGTAAGTTTTAAGGTTGCCGGTAACGCGGTCGTCGAAGCGCATGCCGAAGGCCAGCAGCAGGTCGGCTTCCTGGATCATGTGATTCACCCAGGCTTCCCCGTGCATGCCCATCATGCCGAGATTGAGCGGGTGCGATGCTGGAAACGCGCCGAGGCCAAGAAGCGTGAGCGCGACCGGAATGCCGGCGCGCTCGGCAAAATCACGCACCTCGCGCATGGCTCCAGAAATAATGATGCCGTGGCCGGCGAGAATTACGGGCCGCTTCGAATTGTGGATCAACTCCAGCGCCTGCTCATATTCGCGTGGCTCTGGCGAAAGGTCGGGGCGGTAACCCGGCAACTGCGGCTTGGCCGCTTCCCAGTCGAACTCGCACGTGCTCTGCTGCGCGTCTTTCGTGATATCGATCAGCACCGGCCCAGGCCGCCCGGACCGCGCCACGTAAAAAGCTTCCCGCACCGTGCGCGCCACTTCGCTGGCGTGGGTCACCAAATAGTTGTGCTTGGTGATCGGGAGGGTCACGCCGGTGATGTCGGTTTCCTGAAACGCGTCCGAGCCGATCAGCTTGCTGCCCACCTGCCCGGTGATGCAGACGATCGGCGAGGAATCGAGCATGGCGGTGGCGATTCCGGTAACCATGTTGGTCGCTCCCGGCCCCGAGGTCGCGACCGCAACTCCGACTTCTCCACTGGCGCGCGCGTACCCGTCGGCCATGTGGGTTGCGCCCTGTTCGTGACGCACCAGGATGTGATGGATCTTGCTATGCTTCAACGCGTCATAGGCCGGCAGAATAGCGCCGCCAGGATAGCCAAAGACATCCTTCACCCCTTCACGTTCCAGACATTCCCAAAGAATGCCGGCACCGGTCATTGTCGTCTTGTTCTTGCTTATAGTGGCCGTGGTTTTGTGATCCGCGATTTTGTGATCCGCAGTTTTCTGATCCCTGGTTTTCTGATCCGTCATGGGCCCTCTCTGCCAGTCCGTGGTGCAAGTTCGATTCGTGCAAGTTCGATTCGTGCAATTTGATTCGTATCAGGGCATGCCTTCAGGCATGCCACAGTGCGGCGCGATGAGAGCGCCTTCAGGCGCTGCGGCCGGCGATTGAAATTTAGCGGCCGCCTCCTACGCCGTCCTCGAAAAAAACAAAACCCACCATGCCAGCGTTTCTGGCGGGTGGGATTCGGGAGCACTTACGATTTCTAATTCCTCAGCTCACTCTTTCCCCCGCACTCTCCCCGCGCACCGAAATGAACGGGCATACTCGTATTCTGGGGATTTCAAAGCTCATTCGTCGGAGACTCCATCCATTCGTCGCCGTTGCATCAATAATTGTTGTGATGGTACCAAACCGACCGGTCGGTTGCAAGCGAAAAGTCGGATTCGAAGGTGGCGGTTTGCGGGTAGCTCGTGAAGGCAGATTCGTCAGAAGGGGCGGATCACTTCCGGTCCCAGGTTTTTCCGTCGTCGGCACTGCTCCAGATTTCGTTGTTACTGGTTGAAACTATAATCTCCGCCCGGCGCGCGTCATCCCGCAAATTGCCGCGCAATTCATTGTTCCGCAGCTCATTGTTCCGCACCTCAATGTTCCGCAGCTCAATGTGAGTTATGTCCGAACTAAGTTGCCGCGCTTTGATGGAAGGCTGCACCTGCACCCAAGTTACACCATTGTCAGCGGAGTGGAAGAGCGTGCCCGCCTGCCCGCCCGTCCATACGTCCACGTCGTGACTCGCGTAGCAGAGCAATGGATGGTCCGCGTGCAAAGCATCTTGCCAGCTCTGACCGCTGTCCAGTGACCGTTGCAGGACACCCGCCTTAATCGCCCAGGTGACATGCGGCGCTAGAGACTGTTTCGCGGTGGTCGCCAGTGTTGCGGCAGACATCACATTCCTGGCCTGTAACCTGACCGGTCCGGGGACAGCCGCTGCCGGAGTCTTCTGCTCCTCCTCATCCGCTTGCTTTTCTTGTAGCGCCGGCTTCGCCTTTTCAATCGCTGGTGCGTCGTTCCCAGGCGCGTTATTCCGCGCCACCAGGGCGTTTTCGGTGGAAGGCTCTGTCGTTACTGCGGCGGCTGCGCCAGAAGCCTCGACGGTTTCACTCGCCGCTCGACTGCTTCGTGCATCGTAATGGAACGCCCCGGCGCTGGCCGGTGGCGTCGCCGACAGCTTGTCTGCCTGGCCTGAATCCTTGTTGTTGTCGGCAAGCAGTATGCCGGACTCCGCTTGAGGCGAAGGCGTCAGGACCTGTCCAGCGTTGAGTTTCTTGGAAAGCCGCAATTCCGACTTTGGTTGCGCTTCGTCAGTCTTGGCCATGACTGCGAGTTGTTCCGTTGGCGATGAGGTGATCGACGACGGCGGGGCTGACGATGTGACTGACGACGGGACTGACGACGATGCGATCTGCGAGCCCGAAGCTGGCGGCGCAGTAGTCGCAACCTGCGGGTTTACGGAAGGCAGCGTCGCCTGATTCAGTTTTCCCGGATGCAGCAGAAGCGCCGCGGCAGCCACCACAACTCCCGCTGCCAGCGCCGCCCAGCGCAGATTCGGCCAGGCAAAGCTTAGCTTGTGTGGCGCGGGCGCCCCCGCCCGCGAGACCGTTGTCCGGACATCCACGTCCGCAGTCTGAGGCGCAGTCTGAGGCGGAACCATGTCCGCAGCCGGAAGCGAAAGTGCGACCACCTCGCGGCAGTCTCCGCAGAGCGCCAGGTGCTGGAGTACGGCGTCGCGCTCGGTCGCCGATAACGCCTGCTCGGCAAAAGCCGCGAGCAGGTCCGGATCCGGATGCGTTTGCTCGGGCAAAGCAGCCCGCAGGCGGTCATATACGATTTTGGGTACTTCAGTCATGTTTCCTTAAGTGGCTCCGTCAGTCGTCCTTTCCCTCAATCAAGGCTCCCGTCACCTGCATCCTGTGCGGGGACCTTTCTCCCAGGGAACGGTTTCGCCCCGGAATCTTGCGTCAAACGCGAGCGCAAATTCAACTCTATATCCCGCACGTCGGTTGCCAGCGCTTCGGTGGCCTGGGCATGGCTCAATCCCTGCATGCGCAGTCCCGCCAGAATGCGTTTCCGGAGCCCCGTTGCGAGCCGTTCGAGCCGCCGGCTGATGCTTGATTCGTGCAGCCCCAGCGTGCTCGCGATTTCGGCCAGCGTCCGCCCATCCAAATAATAAGACGCCAGCGTAAACCTGTCCTCGGACGAAAGCTCCGCCAGCGCCTCATCGGTAGCCGCTTCCAGCAGTTTGTCGGAAGTACAAGCCGGTTCAGGAACCGCCGCCGCAAACTGCACACCCTCTTCCGTCTGCTCTTCCAAACTGACCGTGCGTTTCTGTTTGCGATAGCGATTGATGAACTCCTGCGCCATCACCGTGCGCAGCCACCCTTCGAGCGAACCGCGGCCGGTGTAGAACACGAGCTTCGACCTGCGTACTCCATCGCGCGCGTTCACGCCATACAGATCGGCAAACAGCGAATCCGCCAACTCGGCCGCATGAGCGCCGTCGCGCGTAATGTGCAGTGCCATGCTGTGCAGCTTCTGCCGGTAGCGGTTGATGAAGTCCTGCCACGCCCGCTCGTTTCCCGCGGCACACGCGCGCGCCAGCGCCAGTTCCTCCAGACGCAGCCCGGCGCAAAAGGCGGTTTTCTGCTCGGCAGAAACGTGAGAGGAATTTGCGGCCAAATTTTGCGCCGAATTCTGAACCGAATTCTGCAAAAGATACTTGCGCAGAATTTCGTCGACGATCGCCGCGAATTGCTCCGCGCTCACATCGTAAGCCGCAGCCCCGCTGCGCTCGTAAAGCGCGGCAGCAATGTCAACGTCTGCTCCCTGACCGGATTGGGCGGGCTTTGGCATTTCCCAGCTGTGCATGTCCCAGATGATGCTAGCAATTTTTTAGACGCAAGGAAGTAGAAATCGTACGTTCTTCGATCAGCGAGCAGAGAAAGACACTCCTGGAAGACTCGCGGATGAGTTCCCCGGCACGCTCTATCTTAGAAGGGGATGGGCGTGCCGGGGCGGCGGCGCATGCAGAGCGCATGCAGAAGATCGCGCACGCGCGGAAGCATCAGTGTCTGCACTTGTGTCTTTACTGCTGGGAGGCCCAATTATGCGGCTGGCGATGGTGGTTGCTGGGATCGCTCTGTTGGTAGTGGCGGCTGTTGTGGTTCCGTGCCTGCTGCAAGCGGGCGAAGTGCCGCCAGCGTCCGGTTATTCGCTGCTTAACCCGATTCGCAGCGGCAACCTGACCGTCTTTCCCGTCGTAGCCAGTAAGTCATATGACACAGTAGAGTTTCTCACCCTCGATGAAGGCCTGCGCAGTGGCGACGTTGTCGTGACTGAGGCTGGCCAGGCGCGTGGCCTCATCCGTCACCGGCACGGTGACCCGCCAATCATGCATCCCATACGCGACGCGGAGGTGAATCGGCTCGTCCTGGTTAATAACTCGAAGCGGCCGTTGTTACTCCTCGCGGGCGAGATAGTTACAGGCGGCAAGCAGGATCGCGTGATCGGCAAAGACCGCATCGTGCCTCCCGAGAGCGATCCAGTTGACCTGAGTGTCTTCTGCGTCGAGCCCGGACGCTGGGTGGCGGCGAACGGCAAGAATGAATTCAGCGGCGGCGGCGCCGCTGGCGGTGTCGTGGCTTCGTTTGGTGTGCGCGGAAGCGCAATGGCGGCCAAGAATCAGCAGCAGGTTTGGGACAACGTAGGAAAATCGAAGCAGGCAATGGCCGCGATTGTTCCGGCTCCGGCTGCCGCGGAAGTGAACGCGACCACCTCTTATGCGCGCGTTATGGACAACAAGGAAGTACAAAAGCAGGTTGATGCCGTGGCCGAACCGGTGCGGCGCAACTACGAAAGCGTCATCCGCCAACTGCGCGATAAGAATGCGGTGGGCGTTGTGGTCGCCGTGAACGGAGAAATTGTCTGGGCTGATATTTTCGCGAGCACGCAGTTACTGCAAAAGTACTGGCCGAAACTTGCCCGCTCCTATGCCACCGAGGCCGTGGTGACGCGTGCCAAAAGCGGAGAGGCCAGCAGCAAAGACGCGCAGAAGTTTCTCAACGAACTGCAGGGCCGCCACGAAACGGCCGAAACCGAGCCGGGCATCTATCGCCAAACGGAAATTACCGGTGATGGCTTCAAGGTGTTCGAGCTGACGTCACTGCTGCCGAAGACGGGCTTCCCAGTGCACGTGGCCAAGATGGCCGACTAAGAGTTGCTCATGTGGGGACGGGCGTCTCGCCCGTCCAAGCCGAGCGCAGCTCGGCAATTGCACTGTGGTCACAGGCGACGTTGCGCTAGTCCCTTGAGCACGACGTCATTCGCGTCGAACGCCAGGTTGAGCGCTGGCAATTCGTCGCGCGTGAACCAGCGAACATCCGCCGCATCGCTACCCGCATTGAGGTCGCCGCTAACCGGACGGCACAAAAAATCAATCAGCACATAGTGATACCGCACCCGTCCCTCGTCGTCTCGAATCAAACGCTCATACACGCCCAGCATCTCACCGGTCTGGACCACCAATCCTGTTTCTTCGCGAGCTTCACGGACCACCGCTTCGCGCAGAGTTTCACCGCATTCCAGGACGCCGCCCGGCAGGGACCACTCCCCAAGCAGCGGCGCGGTTCCCCGCCGAATCAGCAGGACACGATTCTGCTCGACGATGACCGCGCCCACACCCACCAGCGGAGACTCCGGATATTCACGCTTCATGCGTTTCGTTTCATGCGATGTGGTTTCACCTGCGCCGATTATTTCGCGCTCACTTGATACTGCTCGATCTTGCCGTCGGGCATGATCCGTTCCCAAACCTCGACCGTCTTTTGCTTAAAGTGCACTTCGAACAAGCGGAACGTCATTCCTCCGCGATCCTGCTTGTAGGTCTGCGTAAACTCCGTCGGCGATCCCAGCGGCCCCAGGCTGGTGGCGAAGTCTTTGAGCACCTGTTCGGTGAAGTAACTGTTGCAGTTATCGGTGAACAAGGCGCGATTGATTTTCCCTTGCTGCAACGCGGCAAAGATTTCGCGGGACTGATCCTCCTGCTTGCCGGCATCGGCTTCGCGAAAAAGTAGAGCGGCGATCTTGCGGGCTATGTCATCTGAGGCATCGACCGAGTCCTCATTGACGAGGACGACCACAGCCATGCGTGCGTCCGGAAAAACCATATTATGCGCGGTAAAGCCGGAGACTTCGCCGCCATGCTCGATGGCGCGCTGTCCGAATTCCTGTCGCACGTCAACGCCCAGGCCATAGCGCGTTCCCAAGCCGTTCTTGAGCACGACTTCTTTTTCCATCTGCGCGTAGGAGGCCGGCCGGAGCACGTTCTGATTGATCATGCTGATATCCCACTTCGCCAGATCTTCCGCGGGCATGGCCAGTTCGCCTGCGGCAAAGAGCCAGCCCTTTCCCTCTTTTGGCGCCAGGCGCGGCGGCCCCAGCGCATAGCGCAGGTAGCCGGTCGCGTCGGTTTCGGTGAGCCGATTCTGGTCGATGTTCATGACGCTCTTCATCCCCAGCGGCGCGAAGATGCGCTTGCTCAGAAATTGCAAGAGAGGCTCGCCGCTGGCTTTTTCTACAATCAGTCCCGCAATCACAAAATTGGTGTTGCTATATTGCCAGTCGGTTCCCGGCTCGAAATCCAGCGGCTTGCGCGCCCACTGATCGAGAATTTTGTCCGCCGTAATGGACTGCAGCATGAACGGCGGCACATAGTCCTGCGGCCAGTAGTCCTGGTAGCCCGATGTATGGGAGAGCAATTCACGAATCGTGACTTCGTTGCCGCGGGTCAGGTTGGGCACGAATCGCGACACGGGATCGTCGAGCGAGAGCTTCCCCTGTTCCGCGAGTAACAGCACCGCAGTCGCCGTAAACTGCTTGCTGATGGAACCGATGCTGTAGCGCATCGAAGGCAACGCCGGCGCGTGCGGCTCGATGCGGCCGTCGCCATAGGCCTGGAGATAGGTGATCGCTCCAGCTTGCACAATGGCGATTGAGGCGCTTGGAACGCCGGTGCCGGTCAGCGCCTGCTTTGTGATCGCATCAATCTTCTCCCGCAGCGCGGCAGAGATTGGCTGCGGGGCTTGCGCTCGAAGAAGCAAAGCGGCGAGCAAGATAAAAATGAAAGCAGCGCGTAGATTTCTTGGTCTCAGCAGCGGATTCATGCATCTCTCCTCGGGAGCCGGAACAGTATACGGCCGTGGGTTGGCATTTCTGTCGGGTGGCATCCAGGCGCGAATCCGGACTCGCCTTGGCCGCAGGCAGCTGCCGAGCTGCGCTCGGCTTGGACGGGCGAGGCGCCCGTCTCCACACTGGCCTCGCGGAATTACAATAGCCACCATGTCGCTTCAAGAATACAAACGAAAACGACGGTTTGAAGAAACTCCCGAGCCTCCGCCTAAGGTCGAAAAACAATCTCGTCACCGTTTTGTCGTACAACGCCACGCCGCAACGCGACTGCACTATGATTTTCGACTGGAGATGGAAGGCGTGCTCAAGTCGTGGGCCGTCCCCAAAGGTCCGTCGCTCGATCCTGCCGACAAGCGTCTGGCCATGCAGGTCGAAGATCATCCGGTTTCTTACTACGATTTTGAAGGCACCATTCCCGAGGGCAACTACGGCGGCGGTACGGTGATGGTTTGGGACACCGGCACTTGGGAGCCGCTGTCGCCGGTCCCCGTCAACGGCGAGTACGTTCCGGGTACGGAAAAAGAAGCGGCCGCGATGCTGGCGAAAGGCGACCTGAAGTTTCGTCTAAAAGGGAAACGGCTCAAGGGCGATTTCGCGCTCGTGCACATCAAGGGCCGCCGACCCGGGAGCAAGGGAAACGAATGGCTCCTGATCAAGAAAAAAGACGATCAAGTGGTAGCGGGATTCAACATCGACAAATACGACACCTCCATCCTCACCGGCCGCACTATGGCGCAGATCGCCGGTGACGAAGGCTCCGCGGAATGGAAGAGCAGCCGCCCGGCATCGCGGGGGAAGGTGAAGGCCGCGTGGCTGGCGGATGCAATCGCACGAGCGGATCTAAAAAAAAAGAAAGCGTTGACCGCCGAGAGCGCAGAGGGCACGGAGAAAAATAAAAAAGCCCCTAGCCCGGCGGCGCGAAGTGTAGCTAAGGCCAAGGACATCGCTGCTGCGTCCAAGGCCGCCGCGCCCGGGGAGACTGCTTCCAAATCCAGAAGCAAGAAATCCTCCGCGAACTCTGCGTCCCCTGCGGTTAAAGCCATACCAGGCGCGGAGCAGAGGCCCATGCCCACGGTCATCCACCCCATGCTGGCGACTCCGATCGACAAGGCTTTCGACAATCCTGACTGGCTTTTCGAAATTAAATGGGACGGCTACCGCGCCATTGCCTTCATCGAGGACGGCCGCGTGCGTCTGATGTCGCGCACCCAGAATGACCTGACTGCGCAGTTTTCGGAACTTGGTAGCTTGCCGCAATACGTAAGAGCCGAGCGCGCTATTCTTGACGGAGAGATTGCCGCGCTCGATGAAGAGGGCCGCCCATCGTTCAGTTTGATGCAGCAGCGGACCGGATTCCGAACCGGGAAACGTCGTATGCCACGGCGCGAAGGCGTGCCGGTCATCTACTATGCATTCGATCTGCTCTACCTCGATGAGCTCGATCTGCGCCGCGTCGCGCTCGAGCAGCGCAAACAGTTGTTGCAAGAGAGGATCGAAGCTGGCAAGGGCGAGGTAGTTCACTATTCAGATCACTACTCCGAAAAGGGCCTTGATCTTTTCGAAGCGGCAAAGCAGCGCGGACTGGAAGGCATCGTCGCCAAAAAGCGCAGCAGCATGTACGAAGAGAAGCGGTCGCGGGATTGGCTGAAAATCAAGATTACGCAGCGTCAGGAGTGCGTCATCGGAGGCTACACCGATCCGGAGGGCAGCCGCGAATATTTTGGCGCGCTGGTGCTTGGCTTGTACGACCAGAAAAGCCGGCTCATTCACGTCGGGCAGGTTGGCACTGGCTTTGATCACAAGACGCTTAAGGAAATGTTTGCTCGCTTGCAGCCGCTCAAGACGAAACAGAATCCGTTTTACGGCGAGATCGGCGGATTGCGAAAAGTCCAGTTTGTGCGGCCGGAACTTGTGGCGGAAATTAAGTTCGCAGAGTGGACCCACGAAACCCCGGACGGCGGCATGAAGCTGCGGGCGCCGGTATTCATGGGGCTCAGATTCGACAAGACGGCGGAAGAGTGTCGTCTGGAAGAAGCGGTTGCAAGCTAGGGCGGAGGCTTGCATGTGGAGAGCCGGGCGCCCCCGCCCGGCGGACCGGCGAGAGGAGTCTGAGTCACAACCCCGAGGGCCGCAAAAAAGAGGACCGCGCTATTCCTCCAGCCGCGAAGCGGCGACACAGGAAAGCCCGGCGCGTCAGTGCCGGGTAGCAAAAGTGGAACAAAGTCAAGTCCCGGAGGGACGTTACTCAAAATGGGTTACCTCCGTTATCTTTCATATGGTTAGCGTCAGAGCGAGACTCCTATCAGTGGAAGTTTAGTGGAACCCACAAAGGGAGAATCGTTATGGACGCAGCAGCCGTAGCATCGGCCCCAGTTATCAAACGGCAGCGGAAAGCGCGCGCCGTTCCGAAGGTCAGAGTCTACAGCCGTCATCGAAGCGAGTGCATATGGGCAGGTGACGACACGCGGATCGGCTGCGACTGTCCGAAACAACTTACATGGTTCCGCGATGGAAAGCTTCACCGCGTGGCCGCCGACAGTTGCGACGGTGAAGTCGCGGAGAAAAAAGCGCGCGAGCTGATGAATGGATTCGAAGCGGCCGCCAAGGGCGAGCCGACGCCGATTCCTGCGGGCGCGTTGACGACCCTGATCGACGACGCAGTGAAGACTTTTCTCGATACCAAGGCAGCGTCTGGGGTCACCGCGAAGCACACGGCGAAGCTCAAATTTGAACTCGAACACTTCTCCCAGTTTGTTCTCGGCAAGGGGCCGGTGAATCTCGGCGACATCAAGACGGAGCATGTGGTCGCCTACCGCAACAGTCTGACGGGCACGCAGAATACCCGCGCGAAGAAGGTTTTCCGCCTGATCGGCTTCTTCCGTTTCTGTGTCGAGATGGGCTGGATTCAGCGGAACATCGCGCAGGCGCAGGCGGTAAAGCTGAAGTATGACGCCACGCAGACGCCGAAAGCACTGATCGACGCCCAGTTCGAAACGCTGCTGGCCGCTGTCCAGAAGGTTAACGGGCGCACCACCGATGACCAGCGCCGTAAGCTGCGCGGTCTGTTGTTGCTCATGCGGTGGTCTGGGCTTGCGATCAGGGACGCCGTTTGTATTGAGCGCGCCCGGTTCGATCGAAAGAACACCCACACCGCACTGTTTTTGCACCGTACGAAGACTTCGCACCCGGTGTACGCCACACTGCGAAACGAGATCGTGGATGAAGTCTTTGCATTGGCAAATCCGGGCGGACGATACCTGTTTGTGGAATCGGTGCCCCAGGACGAGCACGATCTTGATCTGCTGGTTCAAGGGTGGGGCAATCTGTTTAGAAAGCTGGGCCTGCTGGCCGATCTGCGCGACGATCACGACCAGCCCTTACACTTCACCAGCCACAGCATGCGCCATACCTTCGTTTTCTGGGCGTTGAACGCCGGACTCCCGACCGAAGACATTGCGGCCTTAATCGGAGACAGCGTCGAAATCGTAGCGCGCCATTATTCGGCTTGGATTGCTGGTCGCCAAGAGCGCCTGTCAGAGCGCATGATGCAAGCCCTGAAGTAGAGATTGCGATTGCTGGAACGACGTTGATGACAAATAAAGGAGGTGATATGACCGCCATTTTCAAGAATAATTGCACCGACCAGTTCAACTCGCCGCACGGAGGAATACCTCACTGGCGGATTTGCCGCTCTGGACGAGGCGGAAGCAAAGAAGGCAGAAATCGAGAAAACGTCCATGAACACGGCCATAAAAGAGGAAATAGAGTGATATGAATGACGTCGCGGCGCGTGGCCGCTCTGATTTTGCTCTTCGCTTATGTGATTTCTTGGCGTTCTGACGACTTACTCCACCTAACTAACTCGACAAAAAGGCTTGCTTTGGCCAGTAACTTGCTGTATGATTACTGAATTCAAGGTCGTTGGCTCCGCGCGGACGCCCCGCGCGCAACCGTCAAGGCGCAGCGACCGTTCACGGGAAGGCATTTTAGAGTTTTGTGACCGCGCTCGCGGTCATCGCCCGCACAAACCAGACGGCTTCCATCACGGGAGTCGCTTGCGTGACCGAACCACTCTTGACTGTCCCAGAAATTGCAAGAATTCTACGCGTTGACCGTCATACCGTCTGTCGGCTTTTTGCCGACGAACCAGGCGTCGTTGTCATAGGCAACCGCGAGACGCGTCGCGGTCAACGCAAATATCGAATGCTTCGCGTACCGACCGCCGTGTTAAACCGCGTTGTCGCGCGCATGACAGTGCGCTGACGAATACTGAAGTAAGTTGCCGCAAGCAAAACGGTGATCGAGGTCGCACGATGAGCGTGCCAGTCTTGGAAATCGCATGCGCGATTCCCAGATATTGTCGACAAACCACCGAAAAAGCGGAAAATACCTGCAGGCGGGGATCGATAAGTGAGCTGGAAAAGACTCCACATCATTAAGGCCATTCGGGCCGCTAACTTAGGCAAGAGATTCTTCCATCACGTTTTTTTTAACCCGAGGATCGGCGGACGTCCCTATGAAATCCGCCCTCCGTGTTACAGCTAAGACTATTGCTGGCGTGCAGGTGGCTCGGCCCATGATCGGAACTCCGGCTCGGGTTCTTGCACTGCCCCAGTCGCAGCCCATTCCACAGAGCGAACAAATATTGTGGAAAGGCCTGGCATTCCCATAGCTTTCACGTCATGTCCTAGCGTTGTGTAAACGGTTCTCCCCCGGCCGTAGTTCACCGTCCAAAGCATGGGCTCATTCTTTCCTGTCGGATTGGAATCCAGATGCGGCCAATTTGTCGCGGGATTAGCGGGTTTTTCTTGCTGTGGAAAATCGTACTTCAAGTCGTCATACGCAGTAGCCAGAATGTGGACGCCGTCAGACATGTGCATATTGTGATAGAGCTCGTCGTCGGCTTCGAACGTCTCGGGAAATCTCGCAGTGATTGGGTTATGAACGTCTGAGATCTTCACCAAGAACGTGTGGCGTTGCCCATGCCCCGACGCCGGATTCTGATCAGACCAGACCCCTCCAATCATGCTCTTGTATTCGGGCCACGCCGGCTCCATGATGCCGGTCGGCACATGATGGTCTGCCAACACGACTAAGCCGCTAAACGCCCAATTGGCGCCATGCACAGCCACCAATCCCTTGCCCAACCGAACAAAGTCTGCCAGGGCATTCTCTGCCGTTTGGCCCCATCGCGGACCGTTGTAATCGAGCACCACAACATCGTAAACAGCCAACGTGTCGGAGGTCATGCCTACGGGCTCTTCGTTTATCCGAACATCGAATCGTCCGGTGTTCAGGAGCAACCTCTCAAGGAAGGGAGTTGTAGTGCGCCAGTCGTGATTGTTCTGACCGGAAAGTATCAAGACACGAATGGCTCCCTTGCGGAACAAGGAAACTCTGTTCGCAACCGAAGTTTGTGACACTAACGACTGAGTCGCGGTAACCAAAATCAAAAACAGAATAGTTCTTTTCACAGAGACTCCTGTTTGCACTAAAGCGAGCGGAACAACGATTGACAGCACTTGTAACAACTGGAGCATCGTGTTTCGCTACTGTTGCGGCAGGGTGAAGGCAAATAGCTTCGCTCCCGCGGCGACCAGCAAGTATTGCTGACCTTCTACTTCGTACGTGATCGGCCCGTTGTACATGATCTCGTTAAGGCTCACATGCCAGAGCGCACGGCCTGAGGTGGCGTCGAGCGCCAAGGCATTCCCCGCACCGTCGCCTCCAAAAATCACTCCGCCCGAGGTGGTCAGGAGACCTGAAACGCCCCCAACTCCCGTGGGGTAATCCCAGGCGATCTTCCCGGTCCTGCACTCGATAGCCTCGATCGACGATGGCCCGTTCCAAACCTCCTTGTCTACTCCACCCCACGCCTCCGGTTTAGCACTGGAGTCCGTGAGGTAAAACACCGCCGCCGAACGGGTCACTCTGACGTACAAGTACCCGGTGT